>Ga0209185_1000221_pt1 | contig 82448 bp, 66 predicted proteins | sample SidtaG_2_FD_187425 | JGI IMG/M metagenome (GOLD analysis project Ga0209185, IMG submission 187425) | Marine algal microbial communities from Sidmouth, United Kingdom - Sidmouth_Asex2 metaG (SPAdes) (version 2) | ecosystem: Host-associated > Algae > Red algae > Unclassified | place: Sidmouth... | reverse complement strand
GAATTATTAAAAGATAATTCATTAGCAGAATCCTGTGTTATCTTTGATGCTTTACATACCCAATATGAAACTTTGACTACCATAGAAGAATCCTCAGGAACTTATATAGCACAAGTCAAAAAAAATCAGAAAGAACTACTAGAAGATTTAGAAGATCATTTGGTTATTTCAAAGCCATTTGACCATCTTGGTTTGTTGGATAAATCTCATGGTAGGTTCGATCAAAGGAAAGGTACTTTTTATGATATTTCTGGTATTGAATTTGATCAAAGAAGGAAACCTTGTAAATTATCTACCTTAATTGTCATTGATAGAGAAAGTACCCAATTAAAGACAGGAAAAATAACAAAAGAACGAAGTTTCTATGTTTCTAATAAATCCAAATATGAAATGCAAACCAATAATTTTTTCAACGCTATTAGAAATCATTGGCAAATTGAAAGTAATAACTACCTTCGAGATACTTCTTTTAGAGAGGATAAGATCAAATGTTTCGAGAATAACCGTATTAAAACCTTAAGTGTTATAATATCTATAGTTAACAACTTGTTACAAAACAAAAAAGTGAAAAATATCAAAGCTGAACTCGAAGAAATTGCTTGCTATCCTACCAATGCTCAACCCTTTTTTTAGAAAATTACTTTTTTATGAAAATGCCGTGCATAAAACAACGATTCAAGAATAAAAAGTTCGAAAGTATAGATACTCTGAAGGATTGGCTACATAAAATGGTTCAGAATATGGATAGTCATTTGATCAAATCTATTGTTGGAATCCACCATTATAATGACAATCTTGATAAAATCGTTTTATAGTAGAAATGGTATAATGTCACTTTTTTATATTCTGAAAATCAAAAAACGAGAACCTCAATTGAATAAGTATTCTCGCTTTTTTTGTTTTATTATAAATTTAAAATTCATTTTGTTGTTGCTCAATAAAGTTTAGCCTATGATTTTAATAAAGTTCCTCGATGCAAGCATACGAGGTATTTGATCAAATTCTAACCTCATTGATGAAAACCTTAGGTTTTTAATATTTTCTATTCCTAATTAAATCTCAGCTGTTTTAAGAAAATTAAATATTGGTTTTTTTACCTCATTAATAAATTCTCTACTTTTAATTTATAAGTTTCAATTGCATAATGTTCTAAATTATTTCCTACTGAGTTAAGTTCCTTTAATCGTGTTTCTTGAGATTCCTCAATTTTAGGTATGTCAACAAACGCTTTTAATCTATCTACTGTTTCAAGAAAAGTAGTTGTTTTTGGAGGCTTATTTAAATTGAAAACAGAAACGTTCTTTTCTTTCGATTCAAATATTTTTTTGTTGTGCTTGAATCAATACCAGAAAAGATTAAATATTCACCCCTATATTAATTAAAACCTGCTTTAGGAGTAATTCTATTCCGTGATGTAAAAACATTACGGACTCCTTTAATTTAAAGTCGCCATTTGATTTTTCATATCTTGCTTATAACAAGAAGATAAATGTATTGTTTACCTTTTAGGAAAAGAATATGAACTTCCTGCTTTGTTCTTAATCCTTACAACACATAATAATTTCAACGTACTTTACACAACTCTTAGTAAAAAATATTTATCCTAAAAAGTAACACTACAATAATACATGTAAACCCATATGATCCTGCAACAAATTTAAAATAGCGTCTATTAAATAAGAACAGACAATCCTATTTAAAGCCTCGTTCTTTTTGTAATTGTTCGTATGCCTCTTGCACGGAACGGAATTTTTCTTCAGCTCCGTTTTGCAAATGCTCTGGTAAGTGTTGTAATTTATCGGGATGGTACTTTTTGGCCATAGTACGGTATGCTTTTTTTATCTCAGAGTCTGTAGCCGTTTTATCTATTTCTAAAATTTTATAGGCATTGCCCGCTTGTTTAAAAAACATTGCTTTAATACTCTCGAAATCCCTATAATTGACCTTAAAATAACCCGAAATTTCATTAATCTTATGAAGCTCATTGCCACTTACATGTCCATCAGAATTGGCTATCCCAAATAAAAAATGAAGAATTTGTAGACGCGACTCGTAGCGAGTATGCTGTGCAATAAAACCAGATATACGGACGGTATTAATTTCTCTTTTTTTAATTACATCATTAAAAGTTCTAAATGTGGCATTCGCTCTTTCTTTACCATAGTTTGCCACAAAATATTTACGCACATAATCCAATTCCACCTGATTTACTTGACCATCAGCTTTTATTACCATGGATGCTAGCGATAATAAATTTAATTCAAAATCCCTCGGACTTACTTGCTCATGCCTGCCCGAAAAATCAGAAGCTTTTCGCCTTTTTGATCTCCCTTTAGCGCTCAATTGTTCAATAAAATATCCTGCGAAATACCCCATTAATACACCATAAAAACTACGTGTTAAAAACCAGCCTCCAACAGCTCCTATCCATTTAAACATATTACTTTTTTATAAATATAATTCACATTATTTATGTTGTAAAATTAAGCTAATAATTATTCTATTCCTCAAAGTTGCTTAATTCCTACTTATATATTTTATTACAATACAACTACAACTAATTTTATTCCATTAAGAGTAAACCTGACAAAAAGTTAGTAGTTTTTAAAATGGAATAGTATTTGTAACTTTGATGTAAATAAAAAATTATGTACCCAGAAGAATTAGTTCAACCAATGCGCGCCGACTTGGCCAATTTTGGATTTGAAGAATTACATACTCCCGAAGCTGTTGAAACAGCTATAGCTAAAAAAGGAACTACTCTTGTAGTTGTTAATTCGGTTTGTGGTTGTGCTGCTGCAAATGCACGTCCCGCTGCAAAAATGTCTTTAGAAAACACTAAAAGACCTACAAATGCCGTTACTGTTTTTGCGGGAGTAGACAAAGCTGCTGTAAATACTGCACGTCAACATATGGCACCTTTCCCTCCATCGTCACCTTGCATAGCATTGTTTAAAGACGGAGAATTAGTACACATGTTAGAACGTCATCATATCGAAGGAAGACCTGCTGATATGATTGCTGATAACTTAATGGATGCTTATAACGAGTATTGTTAATATACTGCTTTATCAATAGTAAACTAAAAGTCAGGTAAACACCTGACTTTTTGTGGTCAAAACAGTTATTTTTCTTCTTAAAAATTGCTCTTTTTAAAATAAAATAAGACCTTGCTAGCCTTAGTTAAATTAAGTACTAAACCTTGTTATGGTTAAAAAGTTTATTGCTGCTTTATTATCCTTATTATTCTATCCTCTTTTTTTTGGATGCTTAGTTCTCTTTCATGCCATTCAGGTAATTTGTAGAACTGTTTTCGGAAAAAAGACACATAAAATAAGCGTTGATTTCCTAAACCTCTTCCTAATACGTTGCCTTAATGTAATGGGAAATACTACCAAATACATAAACAATTACGAAATTCCAGAAAACACACCTTTACTTTTTGTTTCTAACCATCAAAGTATGTTTGATATTTCTCTTATTGTTTGGTACATGAGAAAATACAGCCCCAATTTTATTTCAAAAATAGAATTAGGCAAGGGAATCCCAAGTATATCTTATAATTTAAGGCATGGTGGCTCGGTACTAATTGATAGAAAAAATAAAAGACAATCGCTGCCTACATTAATCGAATTTGGGAAACGCATCCAAGTCAATAACGAAACTGGAGTGCTTTTTCCTGAAGGAACCCGAAGTAAGAATGGAATACCAAAAGATTTTATGGATGGTGGTTTTAAAATTTTAACAAAAGCTATGCCTAATGGCTATATAGTTCCACTAACTTTGAATAATAGTTGGAAATTATTAGAATGGGGTTACTTTCCCGTAGGCGCTTTTAATAAAGTAACTTTAGAAGTACATAAACCAATTGCTATTGCATCCTGTGATGTGAGTGAATTAATAGACAAAGTAGAACGCCAAATCAAAGAGGCAGTTAAATAAAAAATATGGCATTAGACAATATACGTTTAGAGGTAATGAAACAATTGGAGCATAAAGTAGACGGCTTTATTGATCGATTTTTAGTACCTATTGATAAAGTTTGGCAGCCTACAGATTTTCTTCCTGACTCACAAAATCCCGATACTTTTTTTGATGATGTAAAGGAATTAAGAGAGCTTGCTAAGGAGCTACCTTATGATTTTTGGGTAGTACTTGTTGGCGATACGATTACTGAAGAAGCACTTCCTACTTACGAATCTTGGCTAATGGATGTAGAAGGAATTAATCAACATGAAAAAGGAGGCGAGTTTTGTGCTGAAGGTGGAGGAAATGGATGGTCTAAATGGGTACGCTATTGGACTGGAGAAGAAAATAGACATGGGGATGTTTTAAATAAGTACTTATACCTTTCGGGCCGTGTTAATATGATTGAAATTGAACGTACCACACAACATTTGATTTCTGATGGTTTTGATATTGGAACAGATAGAGACCCCTATAAAAACTTTGTTTATACTAGCTTTCAAGAATTGGCTACAAATATTTCCCATAATCGTGTGGCTAAGCTAGCTCGTGGATATTCAAATAAGTCGCTTTCAAAAATGTGTAAAATTATTGCTGGAGATGAAATGAGGCACTTTAATGCCTACAGTACTTTTGTAAATGAAATTTTTAAGTTAGACCCTAGCGAAATGATGATTGCTTTTTCTGATATGATGAAAAACAAAATTATTATGCCTGCACATTTTCTTAGAGAAACGGGACAAGCTATCGGAGCAAAATTTGACGAATTTTCTGTTTCTGCACAAAAGATAGGCGTATATACCTCTCAAGATTACATAGATATTATGCAGCGTTTAATTGTAAAATGGGATATTGCTAATATAAAAGAGTTAAATGATAAAGCAGAAAAAGCACGTGATTTTGTAATGAAACTTCCTTCTCGTATGCAACGTATTAGTGAACGTTTAGTTTTACCTGATGATACTGAACAGTTTACTTGGGTAAATCCCGCCGTTGTTTCTAAATAAGATGCAGTTTGTAATTGAAAATACTATTTCCTTTGTTAAAAAGGAATTTATTGGAGCAGAAGGAGGTCATGATTGGTTTCATACCGAGAGGGTATACAGAAATGCTTTACTCATAGCAAAAGATGAAGATGTAAATCTATTTGTAGTACAGTTAGGCGCTTTACTCCATGATATTGCAGACTCTAAATTTAATAATGGAGACGAAACGATTGGCCCTAGAATAGCCAAAAAGTTTCTAATGAAACAAAATGTGGATTCAATAACCATAGATCATGTTATCCAAATTATTGAAAATACGTCATTTAAAGGAGGAAATATTACTGCTAATTTCGACTCTAAAGAACTCCAAGTAGTTCAGGACGCTGATAGATTAGATGCTATTGGTGCCATCGGAATTGCCCGTACATTTAATTATGGAGGCTTTAAAAATAGAGCACTTTACAACCCTGCGATTCTTCCTAATTTAAATATGAATAGAGAAGAATATAAAAAATCTACTGCTCCAACAATCAATCATTTTTATGAAAAATTACTACTGCTTTCAAAAAAAATGAATACTAAAACCGCAAAAAAAATAGCACAGAAAAGACATGATTTTATGACTCTATTTTTAGAACAATTTCATGCTGAATGGGAAGGAGAAATTTAGCATACTTAATTTGAATATTATTTTTCTAAAAATCAAGCTATTTAAAAAAATTAATAAGCTTTTTTTTGCCCTTTAAAAAGCAAAATAATAGTGTCAAAAATAATTTGAATATCTAAAAAAACAGACCAGTTTTCAATATAAAACACATCGTATTTAATACGATTTATGATATCATCATCTAATTTTATTTCACCCCTAAACCCTTTTACCTGAGCTAAACCTGTTATTCCTGGTTTTACAGAATGTCTAAAAACAAATTGATATTTATCTATTTTTTTAGCGTACGAATTTGTGTATCGAGGTATATGAGGACGCGGTCCAACGACTGACATTTCTCCTTTTAATACATTAACAAACTGAGGTAACTCGTCCATACTAGTTCGTCTTAAAAATCGCCCTATTCTAGTTACGCGTTCATCTTCTTCTGAAACATGAAGACGATCCTCTGAACCCGATATACTTAACGAACGAAATTTATAACAACTGAATTCTCCATAATTTACTCCATTTCTTTTGTGCACATAAAAGAGTGGCCCTTTACTGTCAAGCTTAATTATTATATATAAAAGAGGGACTAGCCAAGATAGGATTCCAAAAATAACTATTATCGAAAAAATAATATCTAAAGCTCTCTTAACTAATATATTTATAGAACCATGCAAAGGCATTTCAGGAACTGAAAAAACGGGTATATAGTCGTAATAATCTGTCCGAAGATTTGTTACGGGTACTTTTTGAACATTGGGTATAAACTTCAATACAATTCCATATGTATCGCAATAATTCACAATCTCGTTAATCTGTGGATTTGAGGTTTCATATAACGCACAATACACCTCATCAATATTGTTATTACTCAAAAAATTGATCCCTTCTGCTAAATTATTTTCAATATCATCTGAAAAAATACCTTTTATCTGATAACCAAGATTTTTTTTCGAATTGAAAAAATAAATTAAATCTTTAGTTTGTTTAGAATTTCCAAAAATAAGAACCCTTCTATTATTACCCCCAAATTTTAAACGATACTTTTTAAGCGCGTAGTAAACTAAAAACTTAGCAATACTTACAATAAGCATAATGCTTGAAATGTAACTTAATAGTAATGGGGTTGCCATTGAACGAGAACTCAAAACACCAAATAAAGAAAAGAGAGTAAAAGTAAATAAGATTCCTTGTTTTACTATCAGTCCAAAAATCTGAACCCCCGAAGTAAACCGATATACATTATAAAATTTTATTAGTACACTGGCTATTAGCCAACCTAATAATACGTAAGTATAAAAAAAAGCATTAGATAAATCAGATGTATAAAAAAGAGTACACAAAACAATTACTCCCAAATCAAAACTAATGATTAGAGGCCGTATTAAAAACGAATATCCTTTTGTTGATACATGAGGCATAAACTATTTTTTGATGAAATTGTCAAAGGTTTTATGTTCCTTCTTATACCATTTTTTCCTTGGTAGAGATCTAAAATAATTCAACGTTTGTTCTAAACCATAAACCCTATCAACTTTAGGCTCCCAATCTAATATTTTATTTGCTAGACTTATATCTGGCCTGCGCTGTAAAGGGTCGTCTTCAGGCAATTCCTTAAAAACTATTTTTTGATCTGTGCCAGTAATAGCTATTATCTCCTTGACAAATTCAAGAATTGAAATTTCTGATGGATTTCCAATATTTACGGGCTGCGAATAATCCGAATGTAACAACTTATATAATCCCTCGACCTGATCAGTAATATAGCAAAAAGAGCGTGTTTGCGAGCCGTCTCCAAAAACTGTTAAATCTTCGCCTCTTAATGCTTGACCCATAAAAGCAGGAATTACTCTTCCATCGTTTAGACGCATACGAGGGCCAAATGTATTGAAAATACGAGCTATCCTTACGGGCACTTTATGAAATGTATGATAAGCCATCGTCATTGCTTCCTGAAAACGTTTTGCTTCATCATAAACACCCCTAGGACCAACGGCATTTACATTGCCATAATAATCTTCAGTTTGTGGGTGCACTAAAGGATCTCCATACACCTCGCTTGTAGAAGCAATTAGCATAGTTGCTCCCTTGGCTAAAGCCAATCCTAAACAATTATGGGTTCCTAATGAGCCTACTTTAAGTGTTTGGATAGGAATTTTTAAATAATCGATAGGACTTGCAGGGGAGGCAAAATGCATGATATGGTCCAAGCTTCCTTCAATATGAATATGCTCACAAACGTCGTGCTCAATAAAGCTAAAATTTGGATGCTTTTCTAAATGTTTTATATTATCGAAGTCTCCTGTAATAAAATTGTCCATCCCAATTACGGAATAGCCTTCATTTATAAATCGATCACAAAGGTGTGACCCTAAAAAACCAGCTGCTCCTGTAATTAATACACGCTTATTTGTTTGGGACATAGTGTTTTTATTACTTGAAATAAATTTACAAAAAACTACTTCTTAAAAGATCAAAAACTTACTTAGTTTCCAAAATTTGATTTATTATTTTTTGAGTAATTGTGTATGTTGGTTTGACTCCTGTAGTCCCCAACCCACCTGAGGCTAAAGTGCTTCCTGTTTCTAAAGGATTATCCGAGGCATAATAGGCATATCGAACTGCAATTTTATTGTGTATACTTTTTCTGATTTTTGAGGCTGCCTGGATTGCTTTTTGGTAGTGTGCTCCTTCCATTTCCAAACCAATTACATCCCACGTAGATTCATGAAAAAAGCTGAGTAAATCTTTATTTTGAAGCGATGTCCCCAATACTGTTACCATACTTCCATCAAAACATTTTAGCGTATCACAGTCTTCAAAATCCTCAAGCTTCAATTGGTTTTCAAATGGATAATTCCCTGCGGTTCCTTCTAAAATATGTGCTGTAGGAATCATAATATCTCCTTTATCCCCACATAATATACCCGCTTTACCCATTATTGAAATCGAAGTCACATTTACATAAAACAAAACAGAATCATTTACCTCAAAAGGTTTTAATAATTCATCCATAGCGCCATATGCTTGTTCCCCAAAAGCATAATCCATTACTAATAATACAGGTGCTTGCTCTTTTCCAAAAGTTGATAAATGAGCTATCTTTGAAGTATCAAATAGTTGTGCATTAATATGAGAACTACTTGCGTCTTTCAAGTCATACATCCCGTTTTTTAGAGCATAAAATTCAACTTTTTTACGCGTACTCTTATTATTTCCATCGCTTAAAATCTCATATAACTCCATTGCAGAGGCTTCTGAGAATTCTTTTCGAAGTACCTCTTCAGCAAATAGCGCATTCATAACACTATGCATATTAGAACTAATAATATGCAACGGGCGGTTGGATAACTTTAAATCATTAATTCGTTTTTTAATTTGATACGCCCAAACAGCACTATGAATATGATGTCCAATACGTTCCCGCAAAACGGGACTAAACGAAATCTCTCGCTTTTTGCCTTCATTTTTATCTTGAAAAGCAATTTTACCCAACCAATATACTACATGTAGTAATCTATCAGGGTTTTTGGTTGTTGCAAATTTGGAATAAGATTCAGCTATTTCCTGAAAACTTCTTCCTAAGACATAGGCTAAATGAGCCATCGCAATATCTCTATCTTTATTACTTAATTCGCCCTTTTCTACAAAATTAACTATCTTTTTCCAATCACGCTTAAGACTTCTGTCCTCTTCCGTATGGATACGTTTTCTGATTTTTTCAGACTCCATATACATAAAAGTCAAATGCGTCAAAATATCATAAATTTCAGAGCGACCACGTGTAATTTCAATGTTCATTTGGTCTGCGTCTACTCTATAGCAATTACGCCTTCTTTTCTGTGGAATAATAATTTCGAAGTGTGCGTTCTTATATCCCTCCTCACTTGTTAAACTGACAAACCTACACTCCTCTATCCCTTCTGGCAAACGTTCCAAAACATAATCCAATCCATTTAACTCTACTTTATCTTCGTTTATTGAACCGTAAATCTCTGGCCTAAGTACTAATAAGGCTTCTCTAAGGATTTCACCTGAAATACCCATTGGATTGTAAAAACCACGATTAAATAGGTGACGCATTCCTATATATAAACGTTCTATTGCGTTTGTGCTCTCTTGCGCTCTGGTTTGCTTTATATTTGAAAATACTTCCATTATTTTTTATATGTTTTTAGAACAGTTGCTATTTTTCGATCGTTAGCTAATCTTGGTAGCTTATTCTGTCCTCCTAATTTACCTATAGATTTCATGTAGTTTGTAAATCCATTATCAATTACTCTGGTAATTTTTAATGGCTGTAATATATTACCTGTAATCAAATCGTTATAATAGGAATTTTGTATCCTTAATTTTTCATCTATAAGAATAGCCAATTGTTCTAAATTTTTAGGTTTCTCCTGAAATTCGATAAACCATTCATGATAGGGCAATCCTTTTTCTGGACTAACCTGAGGCGCAACTGTAAATTCCTGTATTACATCTCCTGAAATTTTTGTAGCCTGTTGCAATGCTTCTTCTACTTCTTTGCCTATTACATGTTCCCCAAAAGCCGAAATAAAGTGCTTTATCCGCCCCGAAACAATTACTCTATAAGGACTAGTATTAACAAATTGAATCGTATCTCCAATATTATATGCCCAAAGTCCAGCATTTGTAGAAATTAGCATTACATAATTAACACCAACTTTTACATCTGCTATCGTAATGCGTTTCGGTTTTTCTTCAAAAAAATCACTTGCTTTTACAAACTCATAAAAAATACCAGAATCCAATCGTAAAAGCATCCCTTTTTTGGTCTGAGAGTCCTGAAAAGCGAAAAAGCCTTCTGATGCAGGATATAATTCTATACTTGGAACTGATTTCCCTATCAGTTTTTCGAATATAGGACGATAAGGTTCGTAATTAACTCCTCCGTATATAAATAAATTAAAATTTGGAAACACTTCTTTTATAGATTTCCCTGCCTTGACAACTATACGCTCAAAATACATCTGTACCCATGGTGGAATTCCACTAATTATCCCCATGTTTTCAGGGAGTGTTTCTTCAATAATCATATCTACTTTTTGTTCCCAGTCTTCTATACAATTAGTTTCCCAGCTTGGTAGTCTATTTTTTTGAAGATATTTGGGCACGTAATGTGCTACAATCCCTGAAAGTCTACCTAGGTTTACGCCATTTTTTGGTGTTAACTCAGGGCTCCCCTGTAGAAAAATCATTTTATTATCTACAAAATCTGTTTTCCCTGTTTCTGCTATATAACTTAATATTGCATTCCGTGCTCCATTTATGTGCGTAGGCATGGATTCCTTAGTTAAAGGAATATATTTAGCACCACTAGTTGTACCTGACGTTTTTGCAAAATACAATGGCTTTCCTGGCCATAATATATCTTTATCTCCTTTTACAACTTTATCTACATATGGACGCAATGCTTCGTAATCTCTTATGGGAACTTTTTCTACGAAATCCGTATGTGATTTAATCTCAGAAAAAGAATGGTCTTTACCGAAAGCTGTGTTAGAGGCTTTAATTATTAGCGCTCTAAAAACTTTTTCTTGAGTTTTAATTGGATTTGAAGACCAATATTTTATATTTCGCTGTATTTTTTTAGCGTATATTTTTGCAGCTATTGCTTTTAATGACATAGTTTATTTTTCAAAATCGATAAACTTTGCTGGATTCAATGCTTTCCCATTATCCCACAATTCAAAATGAAGATGAGGTCCAGTACTTAACTCTCCTGAGGATCCCGCAAAGGCTATTACCTCGCCTGCGGTTACATGTTCACCTTGGAATTTAGTGAGCTTTGCATTATGTTTATATACAGACGTAAGGCCTGATCGATGTTTTAAGATAAGTACATAACCTGTTTCCGGCGCCCATTCCGAATAAATTACAATTCCTGGTGAAACTGCTTTGACTGGTGTATTTTTTGGGACAGCAACATCGATGGCGTAGTGCTTCTGTTTAAAATCAAATGTACTAGTTACCGAACCTTTTACTGGTGGAAAAAACAAATAATCCGATTTAAAATCTTTAGCATTTTGAATGCTATATTTCTCAATTTTATCAACTTCCTTTCTTAATTCCATCTCTTTATCGGAAGCTTTTAATTTTGCATTTGTTAAATCTGAAGCTATTGATGCTTTTACTGAATCAATATCAAAGTTTTTTGCTTTTATTTCCCCATTGAGAACCTGTTTAATAGATTCATAGAATTTTTCTTTCCTTACAACTTCTATAAATAATGAATCTGTAGTATATACTAATTCGTTAGCGTCCGAAGTTAACTTTGTGGAAGAATATCCTGGTATATATTCTCGTAAAGGAGTAAATGCTATTAAAAAAATGGTTGCTGTAATTAATAATAATGAACATATTGAAAAAAGCACAAAAACATTCAAACGTGTCAATTTAAAGGATACCTGCTCTTCGAAAGTATTCTCATTCAAAATCACCAAGCGGTATTTGCTTACTAATTTATCAACAAATGTTCTTTTTTTAGTTATTTTATTTTCCATATCAACTGTCCACAAATATAACTTTTTTTGTATTTTAAGACATAGATTTCAATTCAAACACTATTAAAAAACGAAGTATTGTCTAAGTTATTCTTATTTCTTAGTAACTTTGTAGCATATGAATTCAATTTTTTACTTTTGAATTACAAAAATCAGTTTTAGATATGACAACTTATAACATGTTTTTAGCCATTGGACCTCAACAAATCGTTATCGTACTTGTCGTAGTATTATTGCTTTTTGGAGGAAGAAAAATTCCTGAATTAATGCGTGGTTTAGGTAGCGGTATAAAAGAATTTAAAAATGCTGCTAAGGAAGATGAAGATGACAATAATACTCCTGACCCTAAAATAGAAAAGTAATTTTAATTATAATTAGGGCTTTAAAATACTCTAAAATTAAGATATAATAAAATAGCCTTGTTTCAGTTTAAACAAGGCTATTTTATTATATTAATCAATTAAAGACAGCTGAATTCGTTTTCTAACCTCGTCAACTTGTACTACTGTAACCATTAGCTGCTCATTCAATTTTACTACTTCGTTTACATCTTTCACGAAAGCATTGGCTAATTTGGAAACATGGATCAAACCGCTTTCCTTAACTCCAACGTCTACAAAGCATCCAAAATTGGTAATATTGTTTACGATTCCGGGAAGCTTCATTCCTACTTTAACATCTGCAATCGATTTAATTGATGCATCAAATTGAAATAACTTGATACTTGCTCTTGGGTCTAAACCTGGTTTACGCAATTCTTTTTGAATATCTCGTAACGTGAGCATCCCTATATCTTCTGAAATATATTTATTTAATTCTATTTTGTCAATAACCTCTTTGTTTCCTATTAGAGAATTGATATTTACTTTTAAATCTTTAGCTATTTTATTAACTATCGGATATCGCTCAGGGTGAATTGCTGAATTATCTAATCCATTTTTTCCGTTTTTAATTCGCAGGAAAGCTACACTTTGCTCAAAGGCTTTTGCTCCTAACCCTTTTACTTTTTGCAATTGCTTGCGAGAATCTATTCCATTATTTTCTGAACGGAAGGCAACTATATTAGTTGCTAATTTAGGACCAATACCTGAAACATAACTTAATAACGATTCACTAGCAGTGTTTACATTAATCCCTACAGCATTTACACAATGTGCCACTGTAGTATCTAATTCCTGTTTTAATAGTTGTTGATTTACGTCGTGTTGATATTGCCCTATTCCTAATGATTTCGGATCAATTTTTACCAATTCTGCTAAAGGGTCCGCTAAACGTCTACCTATAGAAACAGCTCCACGTACGGTAACATCATGATCAGGAAATTCTGCTCTTGCAACTGGCGATGCCGAATATATTGACGCACCACTTTCGTTCACCATAAATATTTGCAAATCGCTACTAAATGAAATTTTTCTAATAAAATCTTCTGTTTCTCTAGCTGCCGTTCCATTTCCTATAGCAATGGCTTCGATTTTATTTTCATTAACTAAGCTTTTTACTTTTTCTACAGCTTCAGTCATCTTTTTTTGCGGTGCGTGTGGGTAAATAGTTTCATTATGTATTAAACTCCCCTGTGCATCTAAACACACTAGTTTACAGCCTGATTTAAAACCAGGATCTAATGCTAAAATTCTTTTTTCTCCCAGAGGGGCTGCTAATAATAATTGCTTTAGGTTTTCTGCAAATACAAACACTGCTGTTTCATCTGCTTTTTGCTTAGCCTTTTGTAATGCTTCGGTAGCCATTGATGGCGCTAATAATCGAGTATAACTATCTGCAATGGCAGCAAAAATAACATCCGTACAGCCTTCATTATTGGAGGTCACAAAATAACGATCTATCTTTTGTAACGCTTCCTCTTTATCAATTGTAATTTTAAGTCGAACTACACCTTCATTTTCTGCACGCATCATCGCCATTAATCGATGAGATGGACATTTACTTAAGGATTCTTCTCTATCAAAATAAGGTTCGTAGGTAAGTGCCTTTTCATCCCTTTCTTTTCCCTTAACAACTTTTGTTGAAATTTGTGCTTTACGCTCAAATAATCTTCTAATACTATTTCGAACGCCTATATGCTCATTTACCCATTCGGAAATAATGTGCTGCGCTCCTAACAAAGCTTCTTTTTCTGAAGTAATTTTACCTTTTACAAACTGACCTGCCTTATACAACAAATCATTTTCCCGTTGTGCCATTACTATTTTAGCTAAAGGCTCTAAACCTAACTCACGAGCTACAGTGGCTTTTGTTTGTCGTTTTTTTTTATACGGTAAATAAATATCCTCGAGCTGTGTAAGATTATCTACTGACTCGATCGTTTTTTTTAATTTATCGGTAAGCACCTGTTGCTCTACTAATGATTTAAGAATACTTTCTTTCCGTTTCTGTAACCCTTGGAATACTTCCCAGTTTCTTTTTATTGTTTCTACAGCTACTTCGTCTAAATTATAGGTCGCTTCTTTTCTGTAACGAGAAATAAAAGGTACTGTTGCTCCCTCCTGAAGTAGCTTTAATGTGTTGGTTACACTTTTTTGTGGAAGGTTGGCTACTTTTACAATAAAATCTACAGCAATCATTTAATTGAAATTAATTGTTTTTATAATAGCCTCTAACTCAAAAATATAATCTCGTTTGGTAATTGTTGGTGCAAATACAAAGCCCTCTAACACCATAAACTGATCGCTTTTACTATCATTAATTACGTAATTTATAAAAGGCCCTGCCATAAACTTGTTTTTAACCTCCCAAGTCCCGCGAGTTTCAAAGGCTGGGAAACCACCAACTCTAACATTACTCATATAAGGGGAAAATGCTGCTTCAGTAATAAATCGGCCGCCTTCATTTACAGGCATATAATCTCCGCCTATTTCGTTTCGCATTTCGACAATATTTTGAACCACACTTAAGGTATCTTTAAAAAAAGCTTTATCTACATTGTACAACACTAGATTTAAACTTCCTTGAGGTATATTTTTTCTTAACCACAAAAAGTTAGTCGTATCTTTTGCTATTCTGTATGCCCTAGGCACTCTTAAGTTGTATCCTAATTTTTCTTTTAAACTGTTAATTTCCAACGGTTTTTTTAAAAAACTTTGTTTATGAATAATCTCTAGCGCTTTAAATCTATTTATGATTTCTCTTTTATGCTCTAAGAAATTAGCTATAATCTCATCGTCAGTATACCCTGTAACATGGATTCCAATTTGTGGTCGGGCAAATTTATTTTTGGAAAGTGTATATGATTTTTCTCCACCTTGCTCAAATGTAATATAAGCTCTTGCTTTGCGCGCAAATCCTGAAAAGGCCGTTTTTGGCATTTGCCGAATTGTAAATAATGGCTCTTCTTGAGGTAGACCTGCCACACTACCTGCTAATACTTTTCGTACAGCATCTCCTAGCTTACCTTCCCATAGATAGTTTTCCATAACAACAGTAAGCGTATTCATTCTACCGGCTGATTGCGCATAAGCTCCATCGTCAGAAATTGCTTGTTTTTGAGCTTCTGTAATCCCGTTTTTACATGAGGTTATTAAAGAAAAAACTAATATTAGTAAAAAAAAATATTTCATTGATTATTTTTTAAGTTTTAAACGCATCCCTGGTTTTAATTTACTTCCAGAAATTTGATTCCATTGTTTTAAATTTTCTACGCTTACACCTGCAAATTTATTGGCAATACTCCAAAGTGAATCCCCAGATTTAACAGTATAACTTCCCGTTTTAGAGATAATGACTTTTCTTTTTTTAGAAGAAATTCCAGAAGTATTTTTAGGCATTTGTTTGGGATATACACTCAAATACTTTCCTACTCTAATATTATTATTTCTTAATCCATTCCATCTTTTTAAATCGGATACTCGAACTCCAAATTTACGCGCAATTAAACCCAAATAATCTCCGTTTTTCACTCGATAACGCACCTTTCGATCCATTTCAAAAAACTGAGGTAATACTTTTTCCTTTGTATTGAATTCGGCTTCTGCTTTAGCATATATAGCTTCCTCATTCAATACAAAAGCACCTATTTTTTTATACGGCAAACGCAACGTATAATTTTCTTCTTTAATGAAAGGAATAATATCTAGTTTATACTGAGGATTCAAAAATTGAAGCGTTTCAATTTTTTCGTCCATTACTTCGGCTACTTGATCTAAAGTAATTTGCTTTTTAACGCGTACAGTATCCGTTTCAAAGTATTTGAAATTAGTTGTTTTTGGCTTAAAATTATATTTATCTGCAAACTCAAACACGTACATTGTTGCCAAAAATGCTGGCAAATATCCTGCTGTTTCTCGTGGTAAGTAAGGACGTATATTCCAATAATTAGTATATCCTCCACTACGACGAATTGCTTTACTTACATTACCTGGTCCCGAATTATAAGCTGCTAAGGCCAAATCCCAATCGCCAAAAATCTTATATAAATTAGACAGGTATTTTGCTGAAGCCTCTGTTGCTTTTACAGGATCCATACGCTCGTCCACATAGGAACTTACATTTAATCCGTACATTTTACCTGTAGAAAACATAAACTGCCAAAGACCTGTTGCCCCCACTCTGGATTTAGCCCGTGGCTTTAAGGCAGACTCTACAATAGCCAAGTATTTAATTTCTAAAGGTAAATCGTACTTATCCAAAACTTCCTCAAACAAAGGGAAATAATAACCACTTAAAGCCATTAAGCGCTCCATAGATTGATGCCTGTTTTTCAAAAAATTCTTAATTACACTTTCAAGCGAAGGATTGTACGCTATATTAAAAGGTGTTTTTGCATTTAGTTTTTTAAGATCTGCTTTTAAACTATCTGTCGGTAAGTTTACTAAATAAGGAATGCTTGTATATTTTTGTTTCGTGATCGTTTTTTGCATACTATCAAATAGTCCGTGATTCATTAATTCCTGTCGCCAGAATTCATCAAACTCCTCTAAATATATATTATCTTTTAGTTTCTCCTTAAAATCAGTATCCGTTTTCACGTTTTCCAATTGCGCTAGCAAAATTTCATTAACTACTACAGGATTGATAGTATCTATACTGCTTAAGTTAGCTGAAATTGTATCTTTTATCACAGCTTTTTGCTCCACTACCTTTTTTTCAACACCTACTAATGTGTCTTCAACTTTAGCTACTTTTAAATCTTTCCTTTTTTTTATTGTAGAAGGCAAAAAAATAGTGTCTTGAGCTATTCCTTTTGAAATTATGCTCAAAAAAAACAAGACAGGAAGAATGTATCGAGTAAAATTCATATAATTTTAAAATTTATTTTATCAAAAAAATAGCCCTAATCAGCTATTTACAAATACGTAATTGGATTTAAATAAAACATTTTTTTCCAACCTTGCCTATCCTGATCAATTTTCCAAACGTAAGGAATTATTGTTACAATTGAGTAATGTAAATGTGGTGATTTTCCAGCTGCGTTTCCACTAGTACCTACTGTTCCGATAATTGATTGATTATTCACAAAAGTGATTGCTGGTTTTTTAAACTCCTCTAAATGCGCATAATAATGTAAACGCCACTTTGGTCCTAATACAAGTACAAACTTTCCTCCTAGACTGGCTTCTCCTGAAAAAAGGATTAGTCCTGATGTTGCAGCTCTGATTTCTGTACCTTTTTTAGCAAAAATATCTACGCCTTTATGCGTTATAGACTTGCCCCAAGGATAATGCCAAAACGACTTAGGATTGTAATCGGATTTACTTGCATTTTTAACAGGCATTTTTAAATTCTGAGGAATTAAAAAACCTATTCCCAAAATTACGGAGAGGACAAAAATGTATTTTTTACTTACTAACACGACTTAAATCAAAATATAATTAACCAAACTCAGGTTATTAAATAACTCAGCACATAAAGATACTTGAGTTTTGAACATAAAAAAGACTGTTGTCATACGAAAACAGTCTTTTTTAATATTTTATTGTATCTATAATTATGAAATAGCTGCAATACCTGGCAATACTTTACCTTCCATATACTCTAATAATGCTCCTCCACCTGTAGACACGTAAGAAACATCATTCCCAAAACCTAGATTATTAATTGCTGCTGCTGAATCTCCGCCACCTATTAAAGAAAAAGCGCCTTTGGCTGTTGCATTTTTAACTGCATGTGCTATAGCTATTGTTCCTTGAGCAAAATTTTCCATCTCAGCAACCCCCATTGGTCCATTCCAAATTACTGTTTTAGAGTTTTCGATAATTTCAGAAAATTGCTCTCTTGTAGCTGGTCCGATATCAAGCCCTTCCCATTTTTCTGGAATCATTCCTCTTTTTACTGTTTTTATATTTGCATCATTAGAAAAATCATCTGCAATAACGGTATCTAAAGGCAAAATTATTTTTACATTGTTTTCTTCTGCTTTCTTAAGCAACTCAAGTGCTAAATCTAATTTATCTTCTTCACACAAAGACATCCCGATATCCCCTCCTAAAGCTTTCACAAACGTATATGACATTCCACCTCCAATAATAATATTATCGGCAATTGAAAGTAGTTTTTCAACTATTAATATTTTATCTGAAATTTTAGATCCGCCCATAATTGCAGTTATTGGAGCAACACCCGTTTCTAAAACTTTTTTAGCATTAACAATTTCTGCTTCAATTACATATCCTGCTCCTTTTTCTTCGAAAAATTCAGCTACAATTGCCGTTGAAGCGTGTGCTCTGTGTGCTGTTCCAAAGGCGTCATTAATATAAATATCTCCTAGTTTTGCTAATTTTTTAGCAAACTCTTTATCTCCTGCAGTTTCTTCTTTGTAATAACGTAAATTTTCTAATAACAAAATTTCTCCTGGTTCTAAATCAGCCGCTAAAGCCTCTACATCAGCTCCTATACAATCAGGCGCCATTTTCACCTGCACTCCTAAAATTTCCTGAACTTTATCTACTATATGTTTTAATGAAAATTCTTCTTGCTTTCCTTTTGGACGACCTAAGTGCGACATTAAAATTGCGCTCCCACCATCCTCTAAAATTTTAATTACAGTTGGCTTAATTGCTTCAATACGAGTTGTATCGGTCACATTAAAATCCTTATCTAAAGGAACATTAAGATCTACACGAATTAATGCTTTTTTATTTTCGAAATTAAAATCGTTAAGAGTTTTCATATTATAAGTACGTTTTTACGTAATAATTAGGGTAATTCTATTATTGGGCAAATATAATTGTTTCTTGCAAATTCGCTTACTATATAGTTAACACATTCATAAAACGAAGGAATTTTTAAGTTTTTCCGAGCGGTAATTAAAACGAACTTCCTATTTACTCAATAATTGCGAAAAAATATCCGAAAACATTTTAGTAATTCGAATTTTAACTTTTAAGTCTTAATTACGGAAACAGTATTTTAGCAATATGAATTTTGAGGACATTATAGGGCAACTACATATTAAAAATCACTTACTAACTAGCGCAAAGCAAGGCCGTATTGCTCATGCTCAATTGTTTACCGGAAAAAGTGGAAGTGGTATGCTACCAATAGCATTAGCTTATGCACGTCAAATTTTATGTGGAAGCCCTTCTGAAAACTCGCATAGTCATGCTATGTTCGACAAATTATCACATCCTGACTTACATTTTGTTTTTCCTGTAAACACTAACGAAAATGTAAAATCTAGCCACCCAACTTCAGATTTGTTTTTAAAAGACTGGCGAGAGTTTGCCTCAAAACAGCCATACGGCGACCTGTTTGACTGGTATCAGCATATTGGAATTGACAACAAACAAGGAAACATATCTGTACACGAAGCATTGGAGATTTATAAAAAAATGTCTCTTAAAAGTTTTGAAGGGGGGTATAAAGTAATGATTATATGGATGGCAGATCGTATGAATTCTGCCACTTCTAACAAGCTTTTAAAACTAATTGAAGAGCCTCCAAAGGATAGTGTTTTTATACTAATAACAGATAGTAAAGAGCAAATTATGCAGACTATTTATTCTCGTTGTCAGCTGTTAGAATTTCCCCCTATTAATGTTACTGCCATTGCCAAAGGGTTGGAAAAAGAATTACAATTACTTCCAAACGAGGCACTTTTACTCGCAAATAAAGCCCAAGGAGATTATCAGATTGCTTTAAATTTAAAGCATGTTGATGTAGACGAACTTAAATTTGAAGAATGGTTTATTACCTGGGTTAGATCAGCCTTTAAAGCAAAAGGAAATAAAGCTGTTGTAAATGAATTAATACTTTGGAGTGAAAATATTGCCAGTAATAATAGAGAAACTTTAAAACAATTTTTAAACTATTGTATTGAATTTTTTCGTCAGGCTTTATTGACAAATTATAAAAGTGAATCATTAGTTTACTTAACTCCTAAAACGGGTAATTTTCAACTTCAAAAATTTGCTCCTTTTATACATGGAAATAATATTCTTCCTATTTTTGAAGCTTTAGAAGTAGCCCAATATCATATTGAAAGAAATGGAAACGCTAAAATTATTCTTACCGATTTATCGTTTAAACTTACTCGTTTCCTTCATGTAAAAGAGTAGTAGTCTCTTCAAAAAATAGCTTATGATTGCTTAATGCTAAAAATAAAGGTTTATAAATCTCTTTTTGATTAGGAATTAGAACGCCTTTACTATCAATTGCCTGTCCTAACATTAATTTTAAGCATTCAAAAAGAGGAGCGCCAACAGTTTTAGCCATTGCTGTAAAATACGGATCCTCACCTATCGTTTTTAAAGTACTTGTTACTTTAAAGCTTTTACCATTTAGTGCATAAATAACTTCGTGATGCATTAAAAGCATATCTTTTTCAGAAGGTTCTATTGCCCAAGACTTCTCTAGAATTGTCTGAAGAATTTTTGCAGGAGTTTCTTTTTGCAAAAGTAAAATAGTATTGTCATTAAAAAAATTTAGTTGCTCAAACTTTTTAATAATGCTGCTAGATTCGGAAAGACTCAAATGATTCATGAAAATTTCTTTGGTTGTTTTCCCTTTAACTTTTGGTAAAAAAAAACTTAAAAAATCTTCTCGAGTAACTAGTCCGTTAAATTCAATTCTTTTTCCCTGATTGGTCATACCCAATTGAACAAAAATATCCCAAGCTTCACAAAAATCATGATGTCGTAGCGTTCCGCGGTAGCAAGTATCAATGTTTTTTAAACCATATTTTTCAATATACTTTAAACTATCTCGATTTGCATAACTGTCGTAAAGTTGCCCATCAATAACCACTTTTTCCGTTTTTGAAAAAATCTCGAAATAATTTATTTTTTTAATTGCTTTATTTTCTAAAAAAACAGCTCCATCGCAACCTGCTGTAATCACGTTTTTAGGGTTCCACGTAATGCGATAGTCCCATAAATTTAGGTTTGTTTTTTTAGCAATAATACCACCCGTATGTGATTTAAAACTTTTTACAACACCTCCTTTTTCTTTTATTTTATCCAAAAGCATCAATGCGCTTACATGATCCAATCCTGGGTCTACACCTACTTCATTTAAAAATAACAATCCTGCTTTTTTAACAGCGGTATTCAGTTGTTCTATCTCCTTATTTACATAAGAGGCTGTTAAAAAGTTTTTACTGAAAAATAAGCACGCTTTGGCTAAAACAATGTGCAACGATGGTGGCAACATTGAAACTACAATATCGTGAGATGAAATTTGAGCTTCTACTATTTTTTTATCTTCTATTGAAGATTTTATATATGTTGTACTAGCATGGTTTTTTAGTAATTGAGGGAAATTAATGAAATTCTCATCTATTATGGTAAGTGAATATTCATGCAGTAGACAATAATTTTGTACTTGCTTAATAAAATACGCACTCGACCTTCCTGCACCAAAAATTAGTATCTTCGTCATAAAATTAATTCTTCTAAAAAAAAAGCAAAGATAACTCCTTAAATATGGAAAAAAAATTAGTACAAACAGCAGCCATTTTAGGTTTTTTGGCTGTGCTTCTAGGTGCTTTTGGGACACATGGATTAAAAGCCATTCTTAGTGAAAAAGATATTATTTCGTTTGAAACGGGCGTACGTTACCAATTTTATCATACCTTTTTATTGTTGTTTATTTCCTCAACATCTTTAATCTCAACAAAAACAAAAAAAACACTTTTCACACTTATTCTTGTAGGTATAATCTTCTTTTCTGGCTCAATTTACCTGCTTGCAATTGATGAATTTTTATTTCAAAAAAGTATAAAACCGCTTGTGTTTGTTACTCCTTTTGGTGGTTTTTTATTGCTTTCGGCATGGCTTTTATTATTTATAAATATTCTAAAACAGAAATACAATCATTCTTAAACAATATTAATCATTCCACCCATGAAAAATAGTTTACAAATCTTAAGTTTAATAGCAGTGTTTATGATTTTCGGCCATTTGTTTGCTCAAAATCCATTTATTACTAGCTCTTTTACCGCTGACCCAACCGCACGTGTATTTAATGGGCGTTTATACGTGTACCCTTCCGGAGACACCTATAAACCCGAAGGAAAGGAATTGCCTGGCACCAATGGTTTTCATATGCCTGGTTATCGTGTATTTTCTACTGATGATATGACCAACTGGGTAGATCACGGAGAGATTTTAACTCACAATACTGTGCCATGGGTAACTCCAAATAGTTATGGAATGTGGGCTCCTGATTGTATTGAACGTAATGGAAAATACTATTTGTATTTTCCTGGTATTCCAAAAGACAAAAGTGGATTTAGAAGGATTGGAGTTGCTATTGCTGACAAACCTGAGGGCCCTTTTATTCCACAAGAAAATTATATAGAAAATATCCCAGGAGCTATTGACCCTAATGCATTTATTGATGACGATGGAAAAGCTTACTTATATTTTGGGGGAGGAGAAAAGTTGTTTTGGGCTGAATTAAATCCTGATATGATTTCTATAAAAGGAGGAGCTCACGAAATTGAAGGATTACCAGCTAAATATAAAGAAGGTCCTTTTATGTTTAAAAAAGGCAAAAAGTATTACTTTACTTTTCCTCACTCCCCTGATGGTTCTGAAAACATTTCGTATTCAATAGGAAAATCTCCAACTGGACCCTTTAAATTTAAAGGAAAAGTTTTAGAGCGCTGGAAAAATGGATTATGGACAAACCACCATTCGTTTGTCGAATTTAAAGGACAATGGTATATTTTTTATCACAGCCAAGATATTGAAAATGACCAGCATTTGCGATCAATATGTGTGGATAAAATTTATTTTGATAAAAAAGGAAGAATTCCTGAAGTTCAGAAAACTAAACGTGGTGTTGGAAAAATATTTGCTAAAGATAAAATACAAATCGACCGCTACTCTACTTTACAAAAAGGTACTGTTGCCAGAGTTAAAAATGATCCAGAAATAAATTGGGCTATTTATGCGCTTGATGATGGTTCCGTAATCACTTATGACAATGTAACTTTTACTACAAAAAAGTTACAAAATGTTACTATAAAATTAAGATCAAAAACCCAAAATGGTCTTTTGAAAATACTTGACGGAGAAAACAAATTAATAAGCATAATAAATATACCAGAAGACTCCAAAGAAACATGGATAGAAGTTGATGCAGCTATCATTGAAATACCATCAGGCACTGTAAATCTCCGCCTTGAAATTAGCGGTGAAATTGACGACTTAGCAGTTGATTGGATTCAGTTTAAAAAATAAAATTACTTTAAAAAAAACTTTAAAACCTTGTTAATATTACATAGCAGGGTTTTTCTTTTAGTATTTGTTGACGTTATCCTTTTGAAAACCTATTTTTGAATTGTAATTTTATTCTATGAATGATCAATTTCGTTTTGCCGTAATAGGTGGTGGTAGTTGGGGAACTGCTATTGTAAAAATGTTATGTGAAAATGTATCTACACTTAATTGGTATGTTCGCAGCTCCGATACTGTTGAGTATATCCGTGAGCACAAACACAACCCTAATTACCTGAGTTCAGTAGAATTACACGATAATCAAATAAATGTTAGTGACGACATTAATAAAGTTATAATTGATGCTGATTACTTAATTTTTGCTATTCCTTCAGCTTTTTTACATTCTGAATTACAAAAACTTACTGTCGACTTATCGGCTAAAGTCATATTTTCTGCTATTAAAGGTATTGTTCCTGAAAGTAGCCTTATTGTTGGAGAACACTTTCATAAAAATTACGACATTCCCTATAGTAACATAGGAGTTATTTCTGGTCCTTGCCACGCTGAAGAAGTTGCATTGGAAAAACTATCTTACCTAACTATAGCTTGTAACGACGAGAGAAAAGCATATACTTTGGCTACTAACCTAAAAAGTGAATACATTACATGCAAAACAAGTGACGATATTATGGGTACTGAATATGCTGCGGTATTGAAAAATATATATGCTATTGCCGCTGGAATTGCTCATGGCTTAGGATATGGTGACAACTTCCAAAGTGTATTGATGAGTAATGCTATTAGGGAAATGAAGCGTTTCATAAAAAAACGACACCATATGAAGCGAAATATTAACAATTCTGCTTACTTAGGTGATTTATTAGTTACTGGTTACTCTGTTTTTTCGAGAAACAGAATGTTTGGAAATATGATTGGAAAAGGATATACTGTAAAAAGTGCTATTATGGAAATGAATATGATTGCCGAAGGTTATTACGCTACTAAAAGCGCCTATAAATTAAACGATAAAAAAACGCGCACACCAATAATTGATGCTGTTTATGCTGTACTTTATGATAATAAAAACCCAAAAAAAGTTTTTAAAAAACTAACGGAACGCTTAGACTAAATTGAAAGATAATATAACAATTTATTTTTTTTAATGCCATTTTATGTTTAATTTCAAAACATCATCAGTTAATTTTTCATTATGTGATTATTTGTTTTAACACTACTTTTTTGGTTCTTCGCCAAAAATGTATGGTTTAAGAAAAAAAGTGATTTTATTTAATATAATCTACCCCATTAAGTAGTTTTAAATTAAGGCTTTTATGAGATAAATGACTCTTTCATAAAATTTTTTTTTGTAAAACCTTTAATCCACAACTTTTGGCGAAGAACCACTTTTTTTCTCTTTTTAGTTCTTAAATCCACAAACAATAATTGTGGATTCTTTATTAGGAAAACCAATATCTTTTGTTGAGATTTATGCAAAATCTGGCGAATTTATTGGAGTTACAAGTATTGATGGCTCATGTTCTAGTGAATTACATTCCAAGATTAAAAACCTTAGAGATTAATTTATATAATTTTTCTTACCATGAGAAATTACTTGTGAAAAAAGATTTTCTAAAAATGAAAATAATACAACTAACTCCTATACATCATAATAGTGAACTTAAGATAGGTTTAACAGAAACCGTTTTGGAAGGAAAAAATACAAATTCAAAAAATATACTGTTTATTTTAGAAGTACCCAGTTTAATAATCTGAGACCACACTATTTTATGGATGGTATTGCATATTATTACATATCAGACAGCGGAAAAATAAAAATAAAAATTCTAAAAAATAGGTCTTTTGTAGATAGGGAAATAGAGCAAATTGACGAAAAGGGTCTTACGCATTATTATTTTAATATAACAGGGTTGCCAAACATAAGTAATTATCACGACCTAAATAAAAGTGCTGAAATAGAAAAATTATTAATTAATGGAAAAGCTAGTTTAGAGGTTATAAACGAAAAAAAACCTGAAATAATGAAATTTTTAGGAAATGAATTCATATTAAATAAGCATACTGTAGACTTAAAATATGAAATAGAATCGAATAATTTAAACTATTTTAAAGAGTATAAAAATTATAATATAACTCCATGAAAAAGTAAAAAAACTCAAAATATAAAAGCTACCTTAGAAATTTATGTGATTAAAAAAGAGTTCGCTAAAAAAGCAAATAAAGCAAACTCTAATTTATATAGTTTTTTATCTAAGAGCAATTATGATAGTGATTTTTGGAAAATAGATTCAATTGACATTAAACCCTCGCCCAAGTCTATTCAAAATTTTATTTTAAAAAACCTTTCAAAATAATACCTTATTAAAATCTCGAACTTTTTAATATGAAAATTATTCTTTTAATAATACCATTTCTACTATAAAACGATTTTATCAAGATTGTCATTATAATGGTGGATTCCAACAATAGATTTGATCAAATGACTATCCATATTCTGAACCATTTTATGTAGCCAATCCTTCAGAGTATCTATACTTTCGAACTTTTTATTCTTGAATCGTTGCTTTATGTATTGCCATACTTGTTCGCAGGGATTTAATTCAGGGGTATATGGCGGAATTCTTAGTAAATAGATATTATCAGGAATTTCTATATTTTGACAGGCATGAAATCCAGCGTTATCAATAACTATTATTTTATATTCTCTAGGGTTTTGTTTAGAGAATTCCTCTAAATAGTGCTCAAAAATAGTAGTGTCCACGCCATTTATTTCCCAAACAAAACTATCTCCATTGATAGGAGAATAGCTTCCCCATAAATAGGTATTTGCAAATTTATGTTGATAATGAACTTTAGGGCGCACTCCAATGGCCGACAAACAAGAACCTACTAATGTCATTAAGCCAAATCTACTTTCATCTTGAAAATACAAATTAATGGAATCATAGTTGTCTTTATTTAGACTATCTCTAACCTGAGCTAGCGTAGTAGGAAGTTTTTAAAAAAGCTTCTTTTGCTTGTGGGTCTTTTTTAATATGTGACTTCCTTGGAATTTTTAATCTCCCGTCTAATTTAGTTGTAATATGTTTCCATAGTGATTTGTAGTTTACTTCAACTCCGTAAGTTTCTTTGATCCAATTTTGGGCATCCCAAAAGCCATTAAAAGGATTGTCAGGATCAGAAAGACGTTTTTTTAATCCTTCATGGATTTCTGGTGTAATAATACTGTAAGGACGATTACGTGTTTCTTTTTTTAGGAAAGTAGTAAGGCCTACAGATTTATAGCGATTTAACCATCTACGCAGTGTAGTTACACTTATTTCTAATTCAATAGCTAAATCTTCTAAACGAGAATAATCATTTCTCTTTAATAAAAGTAGACTATCTAGACGTTTCGACGATTTGTAATTATCTACTTTACTTTTGTGACTTTTCAATATTTCTACAGATTCTGATATTTCTGTCTCTAATACTTTGCCCATAGATGCTGAAAATACGAAAAATCAAATTATATGCGAAATGGTATAATACGAATTATTGTTCATACCAAATCAAAAAGCTTCCCTGGCAATGGCTGGACTACACCTTTAAGCTCTAAATTTAAAAGTAAACTTGCCAACTTATAAGTTGGCATTTTACATTCAATAGCTATACTATCCAAATCTTGTTTTTTGCTTTTAGCCAAAAAATCTACTACACTCTGTTCTTCAGTATTTAAATCGATGAATAATTGGGGCTGAATCACTTTTTCTTTTTTAATTGGGGTATCCCAATTTAATAAATAAACCAAATCTGCAACACTTGTAATTAAATGTGCTTGTTGTGTCTTAATTAGCATGTTGCATCCAATACTCATTGCATCAGTAGCTCTTCCTGGTAAAGCAAAAACATCCCGGTTATATGAATTTGCCATTTGTGCTGTAACTAAGGAACCTCCTTTATCTGCACTTTCTATTACTATTGTCGCCTGAGATATCCCAGCGATAATTCTGTTTCTTTTTAAAAAATTTTGAGGTATAAATGTTGCATCACTCCAAAAATCAGTCAAAAACCCACCATTTTCTTCCATTTGACTCATGTACTGTTTGTGAGATTTTGGATAAATTTGGTTTAATCCATGCCCTAAACAAGCTATAGTTTGTAAATTATTTTTCATAGCGGCTTTATGAGCAGCAATATCTACTCCATAAGCAAATCCTGAAACAATTATAGGATTAAAAGGCACTAAATCTTCTATTAACTGTTCGCAAAATTGCCTGCCATATGTAGTTATTTTGCGAGTACCCACAATACTTATCATTCGCCTTTGTAGTAAATCCATTTTTCCTGAATAAAACAATATGACCGGACTATCTAAACATTGTTTTAAATAATAAGGATATTCCTTATCTAAATAAGTGATGCATTGAATTTTATTTTTTTTAATAAAATCAATTTCTTTCTGCATTGCAGTTACATGATCCTTGTTATGTATCGAAGCAATTTTAACTTTTCCAATGCCATCGATTTTCAAAAGGTTTGCCTTCTTTTCTTCTAAAACTGCTACTGCACTACCAACAATCTGAATCAATTTTTTTATGGAACTATCTCCCAAATTTGGAACATGCTGAAGACACAACAACGCTTCTAATTCTGTCACTTTTTTTTTGATTTTAGATGTAAATATATTTATTTGAAAAACACAAAACCACATAAAACATTTAAAATCAATAAATTGAATTAAAAAAAATAATTCTAGTATACTTCTTAAAACTGTTAATAAGTCTATCATAAAGTCCCTGCTATAACTATAGTTTTCCCTAAATTTGTAATTATGACATTATCTGAATACATCTGCGATTTATTATATCGATATAACTGTGTAATTGTACCTGAGTTTGGGGCTTTTTTAACACAACGTGTACCTGCTACAATTTCTAAGGAAGTTCAATTGTTTTATCCTCCTCAAAAACGTATTTCATTTAATAAACAAATAGTTACTAATGACGGGCTTTTAGCAAATTATATTGCAAAAAAAGAAAACTTATCATACGAAAACGCTAATTTAAAAATTCAGCAATACGTTCAGGAAATTCAGCATGAATTAGAAACAAGAGCTCGTGTATCCTTCTCAGAAATTGGTTTTTTTGCAATTAATTTTGAACAAAAATTAGTTTTTGAGCCGCTACACACAACTAACTACTTAACAGAATCTTTTGGATTAACCCCTTTAAGAATTAATGAAGTAAACCGAATTAATGATGTTATTCCTATTAATAATAACGTTTTACCGATTAATACTGCCACAGAAGATACAGCTATACCAAAAAGAAGTTTTGCCTTAAAATATGCCGCCGTAGGAATACTATTATTAGGAATAAGTGGTATTGGAGTAAATTCTTATAAAAAGAACACTGTTTCTCAAACTGTCCAAGTCGAAAAAGAAATTAATGAACGATTAGACAATGCATCCTTTGTTTTTGAAATAAAGGAGGTTTTTCCTACCATTAATATTGAAGCAAAAAAAACTGAATCAACTTTTAGCTACCATATTATTGCTGGTGCATTTAGAGGATATAAGAATGCAACTAAAAAATTAAGACAATTACAGCAGAAAGGGTTTAACGCAACATACATAGGAAAAAACAAATATGGCTTGCATCAGATTACTTATAATTCTTTTTCTGATGAAAATGATGCTATTAATTCCCTAAATAAATTAAAAAGAACTGAAAACCCAGCAGCTTGGTTATTGATTGAGAAGAGATAGGGTTTCTTTATTTAGTTTGTATTATTTTTAAAAAATGAAACCAAAAAAGCCCTCAGAATCTTATACGATTCAAACTGATATCGTATTACCTAACGAGACTAACTCATTAAATCATCTTTTTGGCGGAGAACTTCTTTCCAGAATGGATCGCACTGCAAGTATTTCTGCAAGAAGACATTGCAATCAAATTGTAGTTACCGCATCAGTAAATCATGTTTCCTTTAATAAACCTATCCCATTAAATAGCGTAGTAAGTGTAGTCGCAAAAGTTTCTCATGCTTTTAAAACTTCCATGGAAGTAGTTATAGATGTATTTATCGAAAACCCAGAAACAGGAGATAAACAAAAAGCCAATCAAGGCATATATACTTTTGTTGCTGTAGACAATGATAAAACGCCACTAAAAGTTCCTAAGCTTATTCCAGAAACAGATGAAGAAAAGTTACACTACAAAGCTGCACTACGCAGAAAGGAATTAAGCTTAATACTATCAGGACGATTAAACCCTAGTGATGCTAAGGAGCTTAAAGCGATTTTCAATTAAGCAAAAAAATAAAATGCTATAAAAAAAAGGGTTGCTAAAAGCAACCCTAATAATTATCTTATAATAAATGAAAAAAGTAACCAACTTAAATATTCACACTCTAAATTATAAGATATTATAAAATTATAAAAAACTACTCTTTGCCTAACTATTATGCCGGTTTTTTTAACACATTAATCGATTAAATACAATTATCACCGTTGATTGTTGCAAAATAAAGGCCCTGCTTATGATGAAATAATATTATTAATCAACTTAAATATATACACAACTTCGCAGGGTCGATACTTTAATTTTTTATAATCATAAGACATAAGAGCAAATAAGCCAGACTAAGTGCTTGTTTTTATCGACAAAAGATCGTTCTAGTATTTTATTAATAAAAAACATACCTTTCTGCAGTCTTAGCAAATAATTTAGGTCTCATTTATATTAGAATGTTACCTTTGGCTACGAATTTTGCAATATAAATTTTAATGAAAAATCCACTTTTAATACCATTTTCGACTCCACCATTTAATCAAATCGAAAATTCTCACTTTTTACCTGCATTTACAAATGCTATTGAACTAGCTAAAAATGAGATTGATAAAATTACTTCAAACACTGAAGAGCCCAATTTTATAAATACAATTGAGGCTTTGGAATATAGTGGTGAGCTATTAGGAAATATTTCTTCTATATTTTTTAACCTTAATAGCGCTGAAACTAATGAAGAAATTCAAAATATTGCTCAAGAGGTATCCCCTTTATTATCTGAATTTGGTAATGATGTTACTTTAAACCTGGAACTTTTTGAAAGGGTAAAAAAAGTACACCTTAAAATTGATTCTCTAAATTTAAACAAAGAGCAACGTAGACTTTTAGAAAAACATTTTAAATCTTTTTCTCGCAATGGAGCACTTTTAAATGCGGAAGAAAAAGAAAAATTGAGAAGTATTGACAAACAACTTTCTCTAAAAACACTACAGTATGGGGAAAATCTATTAGCCGATTCTAATTCGTATGAATTAGTATTAGAAAATATAACTGATTTAAAAGGCTTGCCTCAAAATGCTATAGATGCTGCCAGAAATTTAGCTAAAAACAAGGAAAAAAAAGGATATCTTATCACGTTGGATTACCCTAGTTATATTCCTTTTATGAAGTATGCTGAAAATCGGGAATTACGAAAAAAACTTTCTTTAGCTTTTGGGTCAAAAGGCTTTCAAGACAATAAAAACAATAATGAAACGCTAATAAAAGAAATTGTTTCCTTACGTTTAGAAAGAGCACAACTATTAGGTTATGATACGCATGCGCATTTTACGTTAGAAGAACGTATGGCTAAATCTGCGGATAAGGTAATCATCTTTCTTAATGATTTATTAGAAAGAGCTAAGCCCGCAGCTAAAAAAGAATTTAAAGAACTTGAACGTTTTGCTATAGAAACAGATAGTATTGGGCATCTTGAAAAATGGGACAGCGCTTATTACAGTGAGAAGCTAAGACAAAAATTATTCAACATTGATGATGAGGCCTTAAAACCTTACTTTAAATTAGAAAATGTTGAAAAGGGAGTTTTTACTATCGCTGAAAAATTATTTGGTCTTAATTTTAAAGAAAACCTAACTGTAGAAAAATACCATGAAGAGGTAACTGTTTATGATGTTTTTGATTCTAAAGGCAAATATGTTTCCTTGTTTTATACTGATTATCATCCGCGAGTTGGAAAACGAGCAGGCGCTTGGATGACTTCTTATCGTTCTCAAAAAATAAAAAATGGAGAAAATTTTCGCCCTCAAGTTTCAATAGTTTGTAATTTTACTGAAGCGACAGATGATCACCCCTCATTATTAACCTTTAACGAAGTAACCACCTTGTTCCATGAGTTTGGACATGCTTTGCATGGAATGTTAGCAAATACGACATATCCTAGTCTTTCAGGCACTTCTGTGTATTGGGATTTTGTTGAGTTACCAAGTCAAATAATGGAAAATTGGTGTTTTCAAGAAGAAGCCTTAAAACTTTTTGCTCATCATTACGTAACTGGCGAAGTAATTCCAATGGAATATGTAGAGAGAATAAAGGCTTCTGCTACTTTTCAAGAAGGAATGGCAACTCTAAGGCAATTAAGTTTTGGGTTATTAGATATGGCTTGGCACACAAATCCTCCAAAAGAAGATTTTAAAGTTAAAGACTTTGAAAGCAATGCTTTTAATGGGACACTATTATTTCCAGAAGTCACTGAAAACTGTATGAGTACTTCATTTGCGCATATTTTTCAAGGAGGATACTCCTCAGGATACTATTCCTATAAATGGGCAGAGGTTTTAGATGCAGATGCTTTTGCTTTTTTTGAGGAAAAGGGTATTTTTAATACTGAAGTGGCACAAAAATTTAAAACTGAAATTTTAGAAAAAGGAGGTACTGAACATCCCGAAACACTATATCATAATTTTAGAGGAAAAAAGCCTAGTAACGAAGCGCTTTTAAAACGCGCAGGATTGTTGTAAAAAACTTCTAGCATTGATTTTAAATTACGAACTAAAATTTCACTATTTTCACTTCCCAATAGTTAATTAATTATGGCTCAACATGAATTAGACCCTAATGGGTGGATAAAAAAATACAGCGATTATCTTTTTAATTTCACTATTGTAAGAGTAGATGACAGAGAAATTGCTAAAGATTTAGTGCAAGAAACTTTTTTTGCTGGCCTTCGTTCTATGAAAAATTTTAAAGGTGAAGCTTCCGAGCGTACATGGCTAATTTCGATTTTGAAAAGAAAAGTTATCGACCATTATCGTAAAACAAATAGTAATAAAGGGAAAGCCGAAGTTCGGATGAGTTACAACTCTGATACTGAATCTGAAGGTGACTGGTTAGAAGAGCGCATTGCAGACCCTTATGCTTCTAATGCTGAAACTGATATTGAAAATTCAGAATTAGGTTTAGCAATACACGATTGTCTTTCTAAATTACCTGAAAAGCAAGCTGCTATTTTTAAGATGAAAACTATTGAAAATTACGATACAGAAACTATTTGTAATAGATTCGACATTACTTCGTCTAACCTATGGGTAATTATCCACAGAGCGCGTACAGCAATGGCTAGTTGTATGGAAGCAAATTGGTTTTAAATTAGAATTATGAAAAAAAAATACAACATATTTATACCATGTGACGCAGCACAACATTGTTGTGATAAATCCCAGTATAAGGAAGCTAGTTTTTTAGAAAAAATAAAACTTAGTATTCACTTAATTTTTTGCAAAGCTTGCCAAGGTTATTCAAAAAAAAACAGTAAACTTACCAAGCTTATGAATAATAAGAGCCAAGTACACGCCATGAAATCTATAGAAAAAGAAAACCTGGAGGCATTATTTCAAAAAGAACTTTCTAAAAACAAATAATAATTAAAAGTATAACCAATTTTAAAATCGGAAGACTCTCAATACCAAAAGAACAATAGTATTCGCCTTGTTTTTTTTGCATTTTCAGTATCATAAATAACCCTATACTAACCATAAGTAACGAAGCTATTGAATGAAAATAGTTTCTTAAAAAAAAATCTATACCCAAATATATCAGCAACAATGAACAAGCTAATATTTTAGCTTTTTGAACTCCTATTTTTTGTGGGATTGTTTGTAATATATCTTCATCGTACTTTAAATCTCTTATATCAAAAGGAATAATTAAAGCCACAACTAATATAAATACTTGTATTATTCTTAAATAAAATTCGTTTGACAATGGCAGTTTATAATGTATTGTAGGCGCTATAATTATTGACAAAACCCAACAAAAAGCTACTATGTAAATCTTTAAACCACCTATTGATCTTAAATTTTTATTCCTCAAAAAGGGAACTACATAAGCAAACACTACTAACATTCCTATTAAAAAAACAGCAACTGTTCTAATTGGCAATTGATACGCATAATACAACAACGCTAAAAAGCAAAGCAAAGAAAACAATTGAATCAATCGTAGGTTTTTAGTTAAGCTCCTATGATACAGTTTTGCTATTGGTGCAAATTTCACGAAATTATACCCTGTAATTGTGCCATAAAATAATGTATAAGCTATAGCTTCTTTATACACCAATTGATTTGCTTGAACAAATAAATAAAACAATGCATACACTACCAAAGCAACGTGTATGCTTGCATCAATATAAAACTTAAAAAGAAAATGAAATAATCTTATCATATATTTTATGAAACTATAAAATTACATAAACAAAAATAAGAAAGTACCTCAATCTGCATAAACTACTTTATTTGATTTTCGTTTTGTAAATTTGTTCTCAATCTATTTTTAGAGTAATAATTTGTTTTTCTCTTCAAGATTAAAAAAAGATATTGTGAGTAGTAAGATAATAGGATTAGGAAGCTATATTCCAGAATTAAAAATACCAAATACCCATTTTGAAAATCACCATTTTTTAGATGAAAAGGGAGTGGCTTTTAAGCAGGAGAATAAAACTATTATTAGAAAGTTTGTAGCTATTACCGGAATAGAAGAACGTCGTTATGCCCCTGCAAACATGAATGCTTCTGATTTGGCTTACGAAGCTGCTATCAATGCAATAAAAAATGCCAATATTGATCCTGAAACTTTAGATTACATTATAGTATCACATAACTTTGGAGATGTTAAATATGGGCAATCACAATCTGATATTATGCCAAGCCTGGCTTCTCGAGTTAAACAAAAATTACAAATAAATAATCCTTCCTGTGTTGCTTACGATCTTATTTTTGGATGTCCTGGTTGGATTGAAGGAATGATACAAGCCCACTGTTTTATAAAAGCAGGTGTTGCAAAACGCTGTTTAATAATTGGTGCCGAAGCATTGTCAAGAGTAGTAGATCATAACGATAGGGATTCTATGATTTTTGCTGACGGTGCAGGAGCATCTATTCTTGAACTCTCTAAAGAAGATGGGGGAATTAAAGCACACGAAACAGCCACTTATACTTTAGAGGAAGCTGACTTCTTATTTAACGGAACTGGCAATGACTCTAAGGCGGATACTACTAAATATATTAAAATGCATGGCCGCAAGATTTATGAGTTTGCGTTAAACAACGTTCCTTTAGCTATGAAAAAATGCTTGGACAAAAGTGGTTTCAAAATTTCCGATGTATCTAAAATTTTGATACATCAAGCTAACGAAAAAATGGATGAAGCTATTGTAAAGCGGTTTTATAAACTTTACGATTTAGAAATGCCTGAAGCAATAATGCCTATGTGTATCGATAAATTAGGAAATAGTAGTGTAGCTACTGTTCCTACACTTTATGATCTAATTCTAAAAGAAGAGTTAAAGCCTCATAAAATCCAAAAAGGAGACCTTCTTATCTTTGCCAGTGTCGGAGCGGGAATGAATATTAATGCAATAGCTTATCAGCACTAGAAATGAGAATTGGTGTAGTTGTAGATAATGAATTTGATAACGATCACCGAGTTCAAAAACAAGTAAAACAATTAGTTAAAGCTAATCATTCTGTTTTTGTACTTTGTTTTGATTTTGGTGAAACATACAAACTATATACTGATATTGATGTACACCGAATTACCATTAACCGAACTGTAAAGAATATTTTAGTTCTTTTTAGCACTCGATTTACATTTTACGAGGATTTATGGACAAAACATATTGCTCGTTTTACCAAGATTAATGCTATTGAAGCGCTACACAGCCACGACCTTTACATGGCAAAAGCTTCCCGAAAAGCAATAGACCAAAACCGTATTAAAATTCCATTTACAATAGACTTACATGAAAATTACCCCGCAGCCATAAACTCTTATCAATGGGCCACTAAAAGTTGGAGAAAATTTATTGTTAATCCTAAAAAATGGTATGCTAAAGAAAAGGAATATCTTGACTATGCGGATTCTATAATTACACTTAGTGATTCGTTTAGAATAGATTTAATTAATTTTTTTCCTGAATTAGAATCAAAAAAATTCGCAACACATCCTAACTTACCTGATTTTAAAAGTTTTCAAACTTTCGAAAAAAAATTTCCAAAAATTAGCTTTTCGAGTAAAATTCCTACTCTATTTTATTTTGGAGTTGTAGCTAAAAGGCGTGGAATTATAAATACACTTCCTTGGCTGGCACAATTATTAACTGAAGGACTAAAATTTCACCTTCTTATTATTGGCCCTATTGACAAAGCAGATCAAAAAGAATTTTACCAGCATTTGAACGCTCCAGTATTTAAGGAAAATAGTACTTACTTACCTTGGATAGATATTTCCCTACTCCCGTCTTATCTAAACTCTATTGATATTGGTTTAGCTCCTTTTGAAGTTAACCCACAACACGACTCTGGTGTTGCTAATAAATTATATCAATATATGTATGGATCCATACCTATACTTGCTACGGAATGTAAGGCTCAAAAAAAACTGATAATATCAGCCAACTGTGGCTTGGTTTATAACAACTTTAAAAGCTTTAGACTCCAACTTAAAAAATTGTTAGAAAATAAGGAATACCGAAATCAATTAGGTCTTAACGGAAAAAAAGAACTGCTCCGACTTTATGAAAGTGGAGCAGATCAAGAATTCTTAAAACTTTACAAGTAATTAAGGCTACCCCTTAATAGTAACTACCTTTGATTTAAACTTTTTTATCTGTGTTTCAGATAACATAGCTTCTATAGATTTATGATGCTCTTTTTCTAATTCCTTTAATTGAGTATTTAATTCCTCTGCAGATGCTGAATCTAATTTATATATTTCTGTCTTTTTCATCTCATATTTTGTAGTCAAAGACAATAATTTTTCAGCCTGTTTGGTGGTTAGAACTAAAGTATTTCTCCATCTATCTGTTCCGATCTTAGCGATTTTTTTCACTTTTTCAGATGCTTGTGATATATCTTGACTAAAAACGAATTGAGAACTAAAGAATAAGAAAAAGGCAACTAATAGCCGTTTTGTATACTTCATAGGTTAAAAAATTTGGGGTTAATAATTTACTAATTTAATTAAATTCATATAAAAAACCTCATTATATTGTATTTTTTTTGCTTTTACACTAAGTTTTCTCATTAATTACATGCACTCAAAATTCTACTAATCAATCTTTTAAAATGTTAACTCCTAAAAAACTAACATCGTCTACTTCATAGGTGCTTGTTGCTATTGGATCAAATCCTTTATACTGGAAAGCCACCCTAATTTTTCCTTTCAAACAAAAAATTGGATATTCTATTGTTTTAAAATTTGATGATTTTGTAGGGATTTCTAAGGGCAATAATTTCCATTTCGTAGTTAAAGGGTCTCCTGTATAGGTGTTAGTTATCCAAACGTTTAACGTTTTGCCTGTATTAAACCGTGTGCGTACTCTAAATTTTAAATATGCATTTTTGACTTTTCTTAGATCTATTTCTGGAGTAATCAACCACGCTTCTAGCGGTCTAAGGTTTGAATTAAAGGCTGAAATAGCAAGAGTTCTATTATCTACATTGGTGACTTTTTTATCTACCCAACGCTTTTCATCTCCAGTAACATTAATATTAAACCACCCTAAAGGTTCTAATTTTTTTTCATTGGTTATAGATTCAAAGTCTTCTTCAAAAATAGTTTCTAGAGGGGTTGATATAATACCTTTGCATTCAAAAAAAGTAGGTTCGCAACGCTTACCTTCTTTAAAAAATAAACCTTCGACACTATTCATTTTAATAACAAAAAAATCATCCCCAAAATCTCGCATCAAAACCCCAATAACTTTACCTAAATTTTCTGGCAAGCTCCTATTTTTAAAACTTGAAAACGTACTACTACATAACACAATATCTACTCCTGATGGACAGTGATTCATTGTTCTTAAACCATCAAAACTATCCGCTTTTTCTCCTGCAATTGTTTTTATTTCAGGGGCTATAAGGTTATTTTCAAATTGAAGATTATCCAACTCAACATAAAGTAATTCCTGGGTCTTAGTAATCTTTTCTGTACTTAAGCTTAATGGTTTTAACTGGGCTATTTCCCCTGTCCGAAATACGTAATCGTCAATAGAAGAAAAATCGATTGCTTCGATTTTGTTTTCCTTTAAAACACCTAATTGAGCTACTCCATTCTCAAAACCTACACTTAAACCTTTCAAACGAATTCTAATTTTACTCCCTAAAGGGTAACGTTGGTATAAAGCGCGTTCATCTAATCTAAGAATCAACCCTGTTGTTGGATTTTCTGGTTTATCTTGGATTACTAATTCTTTGAAAAAATTACCTTCTTGATCGCTTGAAATTACATAGCCTTCTACAAATTGATTTTCTTGCTTAAAGTTTATCTTTTTCTCATCCTCTAATCGATCTAAATTTGAAACCACTGATCTTATTGAAACAATTGTTCCTGAGGGAACCTCTATTACTTTTGATTGTGGCACCTCAAATTCTTTTTCGTTACACCCAAAAAATAATATTAAGGCCAAAAAGCTGAAATAAATTATTTGTTTCATTATTATTTGTTTTAAAATCTCCAATAAGTATTTGCGTAAAAAGTAGCTCCATTCCCTAACCAATATCTGTTTCCGAATAATGGACTTCCTCGATTTTTATCTTCGTTCAAATCTCTAAAATTTGAGTTTCTAGATTGCTCAAAGCCGCCAGTTTTAAAAAATTGATTTAATATATTTTGAACTCCTAATGTAAATCCGAGATACTGCCTATTCTTTAATCTCCACGATTTACCACCTATAGCATTCCAAACAAAGTACCCTTTGAACTCTTCCTGTTCTAACAGCTCTTTTGCACGATCTTCGTCATAATCCAAAAGTGGTTGTCCATCTATATCCGTTGCAAAATTTTGCGTTCTAGTAAATGGACTAATATCTATATATGCATTAGAAAAATAATTTAGTTGTGTGCTAAACCACCAGTAAGATGGGTCTCGATAACTAAACCCTAACCCATAAGCTTGTTGTGGACCATTTGCTAAATGATACTCCTTCAATTTTGATTCTCCTAAAAATAATGGAGTATTAAAACTGTCAGAAGTAATGTATAATTTTGGATTATTTGCATAAACGTGCTGTCCATAGGCCATTGCCATATTTACGGTTAATGTATTGGTGGCCTTTATTTCTGTCCCAAATTCAATTCCTCTATTTACCGTTTTAATACCAGTAGTAATTTCTTGTACAAATGCAGAACTATCTGTACGACCTAACGATGCTATATTTTCTGTAAAGAAAAAAGATACATCTGTCATATTTTTCCGTTGGATATAATATCCCGACAAACGAGCGACGATTGCTCCATACTGATAATTTAAAGAAGCATCAAACTGAAATTGTTCTTCATTTTCCAATCCAATTACTAAATCATTATTTTGCCTTGGGTTAGAAAAGCTTTGTCGTATAGTTGGTGGCGTTACAGCTAAATTAAAAGTAGATGATAAATATAATTTATTAGTAAGTTGCCTAGTAGTACCCAATTTAACTCCATAACCTGAAAAATTGACTTGATTACTTTTGCCTAAGGAGGCATTTGCTGGATAATTACCATTTTCAAATAATCCATTTCTTTCATAATTGGAGTGTTCTCCTGAAATAGCCGCAAATATTTCCCACTTAGGAATTGAAAAATTGACTTGTATAAATCCGTTTAAATTAGAAGCATTGATATTATAATTATAACGAAAACGATCTCCAACATTTACAACTCTATCAGGAGTTTTTAAATTATTTTGAGCTTTATTTCCTTCTGAAAAACCATCGATATCCAGAAACCCTTTAGTCCCCAAAAGATCATTAATTTCAGCATAATTTTTACTTTTTAAATTCCTATAAGCCAACTTAGCCTGAAAACTTATTTTTGAAGATAATTCATAGTTCCAGATTGAGTTCAATACTAAAAAATCATCTGCTACTACGTCCTCGTATAGTGCATAAACTCCTGTTGCCGTTTCTTTATTCCTTCCGTACAATTCATTCCAATTCAATTGTCCTTTGGTTCGAAAATTACGAGCTGCTTTAAACGCACTCTCAAAGTCTTCTTTTCCATCTTCTTTAATAAAAAAACTGGGTAATCGTTGATAGTATGCTGGATCTGGATTACGAGAAGTTCCTATAAACAAAGGTGATTCCTTCGTGGACTTTGTACTTAATTCTCTACCATTAAACTCTAATCTACTATTTCCTGTTCTTCCTGTTTGAAATAAGATGTTATTCTGAATATTTAATTTTGAATTTGGCTTCAAAAAATGATTCAACATAAAAACGGGCTCTCTAACTTTTTTAATTCTTGAATTTCTAACATCCTCATTCTGAATGCCCCAGTAGGAATTATATTGTCTTCCCTTAATGTCAATTACCTCTTGCGTGTTAGGAGATGATTTCCCTCTTTTAACAGGGGTATAAATTGTAGTGAAACTTAATCGATTCTTATCATTCAATATTTTACTTATACTTCCTGCAATACTATAATTTCTATTTAATGTTCCTTCCACATATCCTTCTTTAGCTCTGGAAGCAGATGCTGAAATACTAAAAGCCCAACCATTTGCTAGCTGGCCTGAATGTTTTGTGGCCATTAATCTACCCTGATATGTTCTATTAGTACTCGCAAAAGATACTTTTGAACCTTTTCGATATTTAGTAGCATCAAATTTTAATTGATTAACACCAACTAAACTACCAAACGTTTGTTGATTTGCTGATCCGTAAGCGGTAAACTCTTGACTCCTGAGCATATCATTTAACCCAGACCAATTACTCCAGTCTGGTCTACGATTAAAAAACGAATTCATTTCTACTCCATTTAAGAGTACTTTAGAATATTTATTCCCTAACCCCCTTACTTTAAAAAAAGTGCTACTCCAATTAAAAGCTACACTACTCAAAAAGGGGTCACGGTTTGCTTGTAATAAAATCTGATTTTGTGAACTATCGTCATTATCTAAATCTTGTACACTATTTAAATCAATAGTTGTAATGTATTGTTGCTGTTGCTGAATATTGGGTAGTATTGTTAAAACTCCAAGATCTACACTCTCTCCAACTACTATTGTTACAGGAAATCGCTTACTGGTAAATCCCTTTAGCTCTACAACTAGGACTTGTTCTCCCTTCGGAATATTTCCTTTAATTTTAAAAATCCCTTCAGAATTAGACGTAGAGCTCCGTTGTGTTCCTTCAATAAAGACATTAGCTTTTTCCAACGCTTCTTGCCTATCTGACGAAAAAAGTTTACCTGTTAAAGTGGTTTGTTGCCCAAAAAAATGTATAAACTGAAAGAAAAATATTATTAATATAATATTTTTCAAAAACATATGAATAAAATGTTGATATTTAAACGGTTGTAAACATACAAAAAAATTATGAATCAATTGATTATCATTTTAATATTCACTTTAACAATTTTTAGAACTACTATTTATAGCCAAAAATATACACATCAAATCTCTACAATTGCCTTTTATAATTTAGAAAATTTATTTGATGAAAGTGACGATCCTAATACGTTTGATGAAGAATACACTCCTAAAGGCGCTAAAGCTTGGACTACAGAAAAAATAGCCCTTAAGATTAAAAATTTAAGTACCGTAATTTCTCAAATTGGAGCTGAAAAAACAAAATTACCTCCTGCACTTTTAGGAGTTTCAGAAGTAGAAAATCGAGAGATTGTACAACGCCTTGTAAGCCACCCTAATCTAAAAAATGTTGATTATGGTATAGCCCATTTTAACTCTCCCGACAGACGTGGAATTGACGTAGCACTGCTTTATGACAGGAAACGCTTTAAGCTGACTAATGTCAAAAAACATTTATTATTTTTAACTGACCAGTTTGATAAAAGGATATACACTAGAGATCAATTATGTGTTTCTGGCTTGCTTGGAGAGGACTTAATTTACTGTATCGTTAATCATTGGCCTTCCAGAAGAGGTGGGGAAAAAAAGAGTCAACCAAGACGTATTGAAGCAGCTAAGCTTACTAAAAGAATCACCGATTCCATCTACAAAATAACGCCTAACGCAAATGTTATAATTATGGGTGATTTTAATGATGATCCTATAAACAATAGTTTCAAAAAAATACTAAAAACACAAAGTAAAATACTTCTGGTTTCTGAATTTCCGTACCTGTTTAACCCAATGGAAAAAATGAAAAAGAAAGGAATGGGTACTTTAGCCTATAGAGACAAGTGGAATATATTTGATCAGCTACTTTTTTCTAATTCGATGTTAGATAGTATTGGAATTCAGTTGTATCAAACTAAAATATTTGCTCCAAAATACTTGACCCAGAAACAAGGAAAATATAAAGGATACCCTAAACGCTCAGGTACTAATGGAATTGGTTATAGTGATCATTTCCCTGTGTATAGTTATTTAATCAAACGTATTTACTGAGATTGATTTTTTGTTATTTCTATTTATCATTCTCACATTTTCGACTACAACTGTTTTACATGCTTGTTTAGTCCAATCGTTCCTACCGCCCTCATACATATAAAGCGTATAACTGTAATTAGAACCCTCCTCAAGTACTTTTATATTATTAAAAACAGTAACATTAAGGATTACTTTTTTTTCGCCTGCTCTTGTGATATCATAAACACTATTTCCTACTAAAACATCCTCATGTTTTAGCTCTAAGTAGATTGTACTTTTGTCCAAAGCTTTGTAAGCAATACTATAACTATAAAATTGTTTAGCTGCTTTTAATTCCATAACTGGTACTTCCGCAAACTTAACATAAGCTTGTGCGTTAGCTTGATAAGAAGCTAGTAAGGCAATAAAGGTTATTATAAAAAGAATCTTTTTCACAGTCCTAATATATCTACGGGAATATACATAAAATTATATCAAATAGTATGCCGCTTACCACTGCTACTTATTCTGTTTTACATTTATAACACATCTAAACCCTAGATGTTCCAACCCAGTATCAGGTGAAGAGTTCATACGCGCAGAAACACGATATCCAGAACAATAGCTTTCATTACACAAAAAGGATCCACCTCTAATTACTTTACGCTGCCATGGAGAAATATCTTCTTCACGTATTACTTTAGCTTCATTTACTTTCTTATTATAACCATCATCGAAATACGAATTTAATGTCCATTCCCAAACATTTCCAGATATATCATAAACACCTAACTTATTATTTTTGAAACTTTTAACAGGTGCTAATCCCTCAAATTTATCTTCTACTAAGTTTTCAGTAGGAAAAGTACCTTGATGAAAATTAACATATTCAATTGCTTTTTCATAATCGTTACCCCAAGTATACTTTGTTCTTTTTCCTCGATTTCGAGCTACAAATTCAAACTCTTCTTCGGTTGGTAATCTTTTTCCTATCCATTGACAATAGGCCAATGCATCATACCAAGAAACTTGAACAACTGGATAATCTTCCTTTCCAATAATATTGCTTTTAGGACCTTTTGGATGTCTCCAATTGGCTCCTTTTTGCACCTGCCACCACATTTTAGGGTTTCCAGTAAAAACCAATCCTGAGGGTGTACTATCTAAACTTAAAGCGTCCACACCTGATATTTTTGCTATATGCTCTTTATCTACAGGTCGCTCTGCTGTAGTTACGTAACCAGTTGCTTTTATAAAAGATTCAAATTTGGCATTTGTTACCTCTGCATTATCTATATAAAAATCAGCAACTTTTTCACTGTGAACTGGGTATTCATCTGCCCTTGCCTGTTTGCTTGTAGCACCCATCAAAAACTCACCTCCCTTAACAAAAACCATGTTATCTATGGAAGTTTGCGACTTTTTTTTAATTTCCGAAATCTCTTTCATATATCTTTCATGATAAGAGAGTTCTTGCTTTTCAAGCTTTTGCTCTGTACTATTTTCTTTACAGGAAAAAAGCCCCGTAATTATAAAAATAAATGAAGCTTTTAAAATTATTTTAAACATTTTTATTTCTTGAATTTATAATTACCACCATTAGAGGTTTGTAAAAAATATTCGCCTTTTTCTAACGCTGATATATCTACAGTTTCTCCATTACTATAGAATTTTAAACGCCTTACGACTTTTCCTTTCGGGTCAACAATTTTGGGAGCTCTACACTCTATAGCAGGTGATATATTTAATAAATTACCTCCATTACTTGCAAAAACTGGAACATTATTTTCCATGTAATTTGCGTTCTCAACATCTCCCGAAAAAATTTCAGTATTAATTACAACTGAACTTATTTTCCCACCATCATCAGCAAAAGTAACCGTTATTTCGTTCTCTTCTTTTAGATAAGACATTGGTATTGGTACAACAAGTGTACCGAAAAAAATACTTTTATTACTTTGATCGTATCCTGCCCAGTTTGTAGGTGTTAAAATATATTCCCCATTCAATTTTATAATCGGTTTCATGTCAGCGCTTCTGGGGCGACCAAAACTTAATCTTATATTTGCTTTTCCTTTTCCTGTGACTACTTTAGAAAACTTAAATGAATGCGCCGTTTCGGCTAATATAGGCTGTAATATTTGTTTTGAATAATTATTATATTCGACTATGGATGTAGCAAATTGAACGTCCTCTGGCACGTCACAAATCATCATAAATATTTCATGAGACCCAATATCTAATTGATCTATATGTAAATCCGTGTTGGCTTCTGTTAAATCTAAAACTTCATTTTCATCACCATATAAACGACGAAGTGTATAGTTCGATATTCTAACAATATCATTATTGGTAAAACTAAAATTCAGTGTATGATCTTTATCCGAAAGATTATTACAAATAATATACCATTTGCCTTTTTTATAAAATGAATTTACCTGGATATCGGGGTTATTGGATGAAATATAAATACGTTCACCTTCTACTTTTTCCCAGAATTCGTAAAATTTAATTAAATTGGTGTACGCATAACCAGAATCAGATTTTTTTCGAACAATTGCCCATGGGTGTGGATTACCCTTGGGATTATTTCTTGCATCTGAATAAAATTTTTCTTCTTTACCCAACACATAAGGAATCGCCTTTTCAATAGTATTTGGTTTGTCCATAAAGGACATCACAAAGTTATTTAACGATCTTACAATGTAAGTACTATACTGAGGTGTGTATTGTGTCCCTTCCCAATCGGGTACTTTTAAACCATATTCAGTAATTAAATGTGGCTTTAGTTGGTTCCACTTTATAAAACTGTAAGTATCTATTAAATCTAAAATAGCTTCTGAATTGCTACCAGAGCAGTAATTAATTGTAGATGTATCTCTATCTAATTCATCATATAATTTTGTAGAAATAAAATCGATTTGATTTCCAGCTACATCCATAAATAATTTATGAGTCTCTTCCCAATTCATAAAATTATTCAATTCAAAAAGCGGTCTTAATCCACTAAAGCCACCGACTTTTACGCTAGGCAACTCTTTTTTAAAAACCTCTGCTATAGTGCTATAAAAATTTGAAATTTGAGTTTTTACAGTTAATGGATTTCCTGAAAACATCCCTGCGCTTTCAAAGGGTTCATCCATAATTTCATAATATTTCGGCTTTTTAGGAAACAATAGCTTGGTGTATTCTACCATCTTTAGAGCCTCTTCTTTTACATCAGCATTCGGGTTATAAACTTTTAGGGGGATTTTTTGCGTTAACACAAAATCGGAAGTACCGTATTTTTTATAAACTGGGTTTTCTCTGATTTTATTTTGAAGACTTTTAGCCATATCATCAATTTTACTAACCGTAACACCTTGTAAATTACCGTTGGGTTCTGGGCCAAAAAAATTTTTTGCTGGATGGGCTCCCAACTCTTGAAATAAAAAATCTGCTTCGTCAATTAGCTCTTCATTTGTATACGAAGATTGAATTCCAAAATACTTTTCGCGTTCTAGTATATTAACCTTCCCTATGTATTTTTTGATTCCCAAGTCTAAGGAAATGGTTGCCTCCTGAGCTGTTAATAAGGAAAAACAAAACAATGTGATTCCTGCAATTAACATTGATACTTTTAACTTCATAAGAAATATTAATTTAAATGACACAATAATCCTTTTGATTGTGTGTGTGTGTTTAAAAAAATTAAAACCAGGCCTTCCAAGGAACTCTTGAAAGGATCAATAGCAATGCCAGTGTATAAAAAATTGCTAAAAATTTAAACTTTGAACCTGACACTAATTTCTTTTTATGCTTGGAATACCCAATTGTTAATAATGCTATTCCTAATAAAATTACCGTTGGATGTTCCACATTATACAAACGTAAATCTGCATTTTTCATAATATCTTTTACGGTCAAATCCTCATTAAACCATTGAATTTTATCTGACACAAAATACAATAATAGTCCAAATATAAACTGTAAATGAGTTGTTATTAAGGCTAATAATGCCAATCTAAAATCTTTAGGCTTATACTCCCTCTTTGTTACGAATCCCGTAATTGAATTAACCGTGGCTAAAACTAATATAATTAACACGAGATACGCCCAGTAGGAGTGAATATACTTTAAAATAATTTCCATATTGATATTTTAATTTACACAAAATTAGTATTGTAAACGTAAAAAAGAAATTCTCTATTTTTAAGAGGATCTCAAAAAAAATTTAGTTTAAATACGCTTTTAATAATTGGTTTGTGGAACTGTCGTGATCCGCAATTTTTTTAGAATTAATTTCTCCTAAAATATTAGTTGCTAATTGTTTTCCTAATTCTACTCCCCATTGATCGTAGCTGTAAATATTCCAAATTACTCCTTGGACAAAAATACGATGCTCGTACATAGATACTAGCGCCCCTAAACTCTTAGGCGTTAACTTATCTATTAATAAAGTTGTTGTTGGACGATTACCATTAAATACTTTAAAAGGGGCTAATTTTTCTATAGCTTCTTGCGAAGTACTTTTTGCTTCTAATTCCGCAATGACTTCATTTTTAGTTTTACCATTCATTAACGCCTCTGTTTGCGCAAAAAAGTTGGCCATTAACTTATTATGATGGTCTTGATCTCCAAATAATGAGGATTTGAACCCTATAAATTCTGTAGGAATGATTTTTGTCCCCTGATGGATTAATTGAAAGAATGCGTGTTGAGAATTTGTTCCTGCTTCTCCCCAGATTATTGTTCCTGTTTGGTAATCTACAGCATTCCCATTACGATCTACTCCTTTTCCATTACTTTCCATAATTCCTTGTTGCAAGTATGCTGGTAAGCGATGTAAATATTGACTGTAAGGAATGATTGCTTCGGTTTCTACTTCATAAAAATTATTATACCAAACACTTAATAAACCTAAAATTACTGGAATATTTTTATCGAAAGACTCCTTTTTAAAATGTAAATCCATTTTGTTTGCGCCTTCCAATAGTTCATCAAATTGCTCAAAGCCTATTGACAATGCTACCGATAATCCAACAGCACTCCATAATGAAAAGCGTCCTCCTACCCAATCCCATAATGGAAAAATATTTTCTTCAGAAATACCAAACGCTGTTACATTTTTGATGTTACTTGATACTGCTACAAAATGCTTACTTACTTGTTTAGCATCTGCTTTGTCGATAAACCAAGTACGAGCTGTAGTTGCATTGGAAAGTGTTTCTTGTGTCGAGAATGTTTTAGAAACTACTACGAAAAGAGTAGTTTCAGGATCAAAATTCTTTAAGTTTTGATGAATATGATCTCCATCTACATTGGAAACAAAATGAACTTTTAAATGATTCTTATAATATTCCAATGCTTCTGTAATCATTGCTGGACCAAGGTCTGAACCTCCAATACCAATATTGACAATATCAGTAATCGACTTCCCTGTATATCCTTTGTGAGCTCCAGAAATTACTTTATCGCAAAATTCTTTTATTTTTTGCTTTACCTCAGCCACTTCAGGCACAACATTAATCCCATCGATTTTAACAACCTCAGATTTTGGAGCTCTTAATGCCATGTGTTGTACGGCTCTCCCTTCCGTTGCGTTAATTTCTTCTCCGTTGTAATAACTATTTATTGCTTTTTTCAATCCCACTTCCTCTGCAAGATCTAAAAGTAATTTTATGGTTGTTTCATCAATTCTATTTTTTGAAAAATCAACATAAAAATCCTCCCATTTAATATTCATTTTATTACCTCGATTACTATCCGAAGCAAATAAATCTTTTAAATGTTTACTCTCCGTGTTTTTAAAGTGAAGTTGTAGTGCTTTCCAAGCTTTGGCTTGTGTTGGATTTTGTGACGGTAATGCCATTTTCTAATTCTATTTTATTGATAGGGAAAGATATGGAATCTAAGCTAAATTTCACAGGCTTTATATGTTTAAAATAATCAGACTTTAGCTCTTCAGCTAAGTTTTTTGCGCTTGGTAATTTTTGTCGGTAAGGATCTCGTTGTTTCCCATTTACCCAAAAACGATAACATACATGTGGACCTGTTGCCAATCCTGTACTTCCCACTTTCCCAATTACTTGCCCTTGCTTAACTACTTGCCCCTTTTTAACTAAAATTTTAGACATATGTAAATACTGTGTACTATATTTTCTACTATGCTTTATCTTAACATACCTACCATTTCCTGAAGAATATCCTGCTTTAACTACAGTTCCGTTAGCCGTAGACCAAATCGGAGTGCCTCTTCGCGCTGCATAATCGGTACCTTTGTGAGCTTTCCATCTTTTTTGAACTGGATGAAAACGACGTGGTGAAAATCGAGAAGAAATTCTACTAAATTGTAATGGTGCTTTTAAAAAAAAGCTTTGTAAAGACTTTGCATTTTCGTCATAGAAAGACTCTTCGAGTTGATTATTTTTATTTTTAACTCCATATTCAAAAGCATAAAATGGAGTTCCAGCGTGTTCAAATATTGCTGCTTCTACATCTTTGATTCCAACAAATGTTCCATCTTCTAAATATTGCTCGTTATATATTACTTTGAAACGATCTCCTTTTTGGATTTTGAATAAATCAACACTCCATTGATATACTCCAGAAAGCAAGTGCGTAAGGTAGGGGGAAGCCCCCGCAGTTTCAACAGCTTCTGATAAAGAGCTATTGATTACACCACTCATCATACTTCTTTTAGTTAATACTTTTTTTGCTTTATTTTCTGCATAAATAGAATCTTCAATATGAAGTATTGTGTAGTTTACTTTACTTTTTTGATAAATAAAAGCTTCCACAGCATTTGGGTTGTCTTTGCATTTTAAAATTGTGTACGGTTTACCTGTAGTTATTCGAGCTACATTAAAACTATCTTTTACAGAATTTGCTATTTGAAAAACTTTGGATCGTTTAACTCCATAAGAGTCCAATAATGCTCCAAAACTATCGCCATTGTGTATCGTATCATTTACTACTTCAAAATCGTTAAGAATATAACCATATTTTTTATGTAATATTTCTTTTTTTACTTCAATTTGATGTACTGCTACTATTTGTTTTTCTTTTTTACAAGAAATTAAAAAACTACAAAAAGCGCCTATAATCCAAAAAAATCTCAATTTCATTACCTTACTTATCACTATTCACAAATTCTTCTACCCATGCTTTTCCCCAATTTAAACGTTCCTCTTCAGTCCACAAACTTGGAAAAAAACTCAACTTTTGAAATGTTGGTGGCAAAAATTGTTTCCAATTTGTGCCTCCTGTAGCTTTTACTGTCTTCCCCTTTTTACTCAAATATTTAAATGCTGTTTTATAGTGCGCCAAACCCCAATTTACATTTACATTTACATCAAATTTACGCATTTCATCGATAAAATCAGCTCTTTCGCGGATTTTATTAGGAACTTTGTTATAACAATCATAGATCGTACTATCTTTTAATTGATTTGCAATTCTCAATAAACGAGGGGCATATCGTTTTTCAAATTGTCTTAACGTCAGCGTTTTTTCTCCAGTTGTTACATCTGTAGCTCCGTATTTCCAATACAGCTGTTCGTATGCATCTTCAATAGACGATTCTTCATTGTAATTGTTGCGATGCTTTTCGTTTACTAAATTGCATAATGGCGTTGCATAAATTTCAATCATTCGAAACTGAACTGATTGAAAGCCACTTGCAGGTATAAGAGACATTCTAAATTTCAAAAATTGCTCTTTATCCATTCCTTTTTCCATCACTTCAAAGGAATCGATCAACACTTTGAAATAACGATTTATCCTGCTTATTTTTTCTAAAAAAAAGTCTCCTTCTAACAGATCTGCTTGTACAATCTGTTTCATTTCGTGTAAAATTAATTTAAAATAAAGCTCTGTAATCTGATGATATGTAATAAATATTTCTTCGTCTGGAAAATGAGTACTTGGAACTTGAAGACTTAACAATGTATCCAAATGAATATAGTCCCAATATGTTATATACCTATCGTACAATAAGCCATCGAGATAAGATCCTAAATCTTGACCTGAATTTTTAAATTTCTCCTCTAACTGTTTAATTCTTACGGTAATCTCTGGCTTCAAGGCTTCACTCATTCTCAATTGCTTTTTCTAAAGGATGCTTTAATCCCTTATATTCGTTTAAAACTGCTGTTAAAGATCCTACTGCTAGGTCGGCAGAAATTTTAACTGGAATTAAATTTTTATCGTTACTTATCCAAACATTTAAACTTTCTTCTTCTTTGAAAACGCGATCAGCCATTACTAAAGGTCTAAAACGTAAACAACTTATTTTGCCAAATTTAGTGCGAATGGTTTCTGTTCCCAAATACTTCATTTTAAATTTAAAATTTTCTTCGTCAAAAAACATCATAAGATTTTCTTCGTGCCCTTCTTTTATTTTTTTTACATCAATAGTATTCCTTAGATAATAAAATGAAGAAATCATATCATGTACATCTTTAGAGGTGTCAAAAGACTTTATCGTTTTATGTTTTCGGTTATTAACAATTGCTTTGTTTTTTTCTCTGTCAAAATCAATTATTATATCTTTTTTATAACCTCCTTCGTCTATATTCCTAACAAACTTATAAGGCCTATATGTTTCAACATCCATATATGTCTCATAACGATCTCTAATTTTAAAAAAGAAACTCAAAAATTTTGACGAATAACCTTCTCCGATTACATGATATACCGGCTTGCCATTCAACACTTCTTTTTTAGTTTGAAGTGTTGCTGTACTGGTATTAAAGCTTAAATATTTGATCTTAAACTTAAGAAATTCAGTTTCAGAAAATACGCTTTCCTTTGTCTCTTGAGCTGAAATTGCAAAAAAACTTAATAAAGCTATACATATGTTTAAACTAAATTTCATAAGTTTCGATTTGTGGTTTGTTCCCGAGATAACCCAACTATCGTTCCAAATTTAACTAAAAGACTTTCCGAAAACAAAACATATAGGTTTAAAACCAATATCCTACACTTACTAAAAGCTGCCCTGTAGTATTAGGATCTGTTGAAAAAGCATATTTTAATTGAATAGGACCTATTACAGATTCATAACCATAACCCAAAGCATATCCTGAAAAGCCTACTCGTTTAAACCAATCTTCTAAATTAAATATTCTTCTTCCAACATTTGCATAGTTTGCAGTAGCATTAAAATGGTGCTTTGCGTAAAATTTGTAATCAAAAGTAAATGCTCCTTTTATATAACTATCGCCTGAAAGCTCAAAAAAGTCCCTCCCATAAAAAGCAACTTGATTGTTTATTATTTTTGAACCAAAACCTCCAAGGAAGAAATCTAAAGAATTTACACCTTCTGATCTCCCTAAACGAAACCCTCCTTCAAATTCTGTTATTGTTGAAAAATGACTACCTAAGGATTGTGCATACTTGAATTTTGTTTTTGCTATTGCAAATTCATCAAATTCTTCTGCTGAATCGGAAGATAATGGATAAGCCATAAAACTACTATCAAAAAAAATCCCTTTTGATGGAAAATACTTGTCATTTAAACTATCAAATTTTATATCTGAAAAAAATCCAAAAAAGTTAGTCTCATCAAAAATAGTTCCTGGAGAATTATTTGCATCTATATCCACAGTTTCGGTTTGCAGGCTCAATAGCTTTTGCTCAATACCCAAACGAAAAGCAAAAGACTCATTTAAAAGTGTTTCCAGATACAGTTGAGTTGAGAAATCCCTATAATCCATATCAATTGTTTTTATTGGTAAATCAGGAAGAGATCTTCTTTGCCTAGCAAAATCATAATTAAAATTAAAACTAAAACTATTGTAATAATTTCGCAACCCTACACTCCAATAATATCCTTTATCTATATAATAATCAAGAGTATACCTTGAAGAATCTCCTAAAATCGCATCAAACGAAATTGCGTCGTTCCTAAAAAGTAGCTTTTTGTGCGTGTAATTAATAATTGCTGCAGATTTATAGAGGTCATCATAGTGCAACCCAAATCTAAAATAGCTTTTTGCACTTGATTCGTTTACATTAATCTCTAACTTGTTATTTCTCAAAGAATCTGATATAATACGATATCTAATATTCTGAAAATTTTTTGTTGCATATAAATTATCTAAACCTTTATTCAAATTGTCTAAGCTTACTTCGCAAGGAATATTTAACCGCAGTTTACCTTTTACATAAGCACGACTGTAATTGATGTTTTTGTTAATTTTAACTGAACTTATCAGTAACTTTTTAATTGATTTTACTTTATTCTTTTTATTTGGTTTACTTTTTTGCTGCGCAGCTATTGCTTTTAATTTATCAAACTGCGCGCGCGTTCTTTCTTCGCCTTCCTTAATTATTGCTTCACCGTCACTAAAACCAACCACTGAAAAGCGCTTAATATTTGGACTAATAAAAATATCTGTCAATGGCTTTTTAATCTCCATTGCTTTGATAGTTCTAAAGTTACTAATCTGAAGCATCACGTCTGTAATTGAATTCAGCTCCTTTCTAGTCATTAAAGAGTCTTGGACATCTACACCTATTACCAATTCAATTCCTCGTTTTCGAATTTCTTCTACTGGATAATTATTCGTTACCCCACCGTCTGTTATTAATTTTCCATCATATAAAACTGGACTATACAAAGAGGGCAATGAGCTACTTGCTGATACAACTTCGGGCAAACTACCCTTATCGAAAACAAGTTCTTCCCCTGTTTCAATATTAGTCCCAGTACAAAAAAACGGAACTGGTAATTTTGAAAAATCCTTTATATCTTTAACATGAGTAGTTACTTTGGAGTAAAAATTATAAAAGTTTTGACCATTTGAAATTCCTTTTGGCAAACCTATTTTACCTTCTACTACAGGTAATGTTAGCGCATATTTTTCAGAATTTTCCTTTTCATAAAAGGTTTTTGAATTACGCGGTAATTTATCTTGAATTAATTTATTAAAATCTACTGTATGAAATAAGGAATCTAGCTGTTTCCCCGTGTAACCAGATGCATATAGGCCTCCAATAATGGCACCCATGCTTGAACCCGCAATATAATCTAATCGAATGCCTGCCTCATCTATTACTTTAAGTACTCCAATATGTGCTAAACCTTTTGCGCCACCACCGCTTAGCACTAAACCTACTTTTAGATCTGTATCCGATTGGTCTTGTTGTGCAAACAAAAAACTACTTACACTAATCAAAAAAAAGAGGGTTGAAATCGACTTCATCTACATGATTTTCCAAGTGTAAAATTAGTATTTTAATCCTTGTTATGACTGTAAAAATCAATTATTTTTTGCGCTTTTGAATTTCCTACAACTTCTTCTAACTCTTTTTGTGAAGCATCTTTTATTCTTTTCACAGATCTAAAATGTTTAAGCAACCCAATAGTTGTTTTTTCTCCAATTCCAGGAATATCATCCAACTCTGTTTCTAAAGCTGCTTTACTCCGTTTATTTCGATGAAAAGTAATGCCAAAACGATGGGCTTCATTTCGCATGTGCTGAATTACCTTTAAGCTTTCAGACTTTTTATCTAAATACAAAGGGTATTTATCTTCTGGATAAAAAATTTCTTCTAAGCGTTTAGCAATTCCTACAATAGTTACCCTACCTCGGATTCCTAAATCTTCTAATGCTTTTAATCCTGACGACAGCTGCCCTTTACCTCCATCAACAATAATAAGCTGAGGCAAATCTTCGCCTTCATCTAACATTCGCTTATACCTACGATAAACTACTTCCTCCATGGAAGCGAAATCATTTGCGCCTTCGACTGTTTTTATATTAAATTTTCGATAATCTCTCTTACTTGGCTTTGCATTCCTAAAAACTACACACGCTGCTACTGGATTTGTTCCTTGAATATTTGAGTTATCAAAACATTCCATATGCACTGGCAAATGCGGTAAACGGAGGTCTTTTTGAATTTGTCCTAAAATACGCTTTGTGTGTTTTTCTGGATCAATAATTTTAATTTGCTTAAACCGCTCTTGACGTGCAAATTTTGCATTACGAAGTGATAAATCTAAGATTTTTTTCTTGTCTCCTAGTTGTGGAATTGTAACTTTAATATTGTCTGATACGGATATTGGAAAAGGGAGGTAAACCTCCTTAGTTAATGACTTAAAGCGCTGGCGCAACTCTACCACTGCTAATTCTAAAATTTCAATATCTGTTTCTTCTAATTTCTTTTTTACTTCGGTAGTATGAGAGCGCACGATAGCCCCATGAAAAATTTGCAAATAATTTACATACGCATAACTATCGTCGCTTTCAATTGTAAATACATCTACATTACTAATTTTAGGGTTTACTACTGTAGATTTCGATTGATAGACTTGAAGTGCTTCAATTTTATTTTTAATCCACTGTGCTTGTTCAAATTCCATTTTTTCAGCATGCAACTTCATCTTTTCTGTAAAAAAATCCAAAGCTTCTTTATAATTCCCCTTTAATATATTTCGAATTGAACGAATATACTCCTGATATTCTTCCAAATCCTCATAACCTTCACAAGGTCCTTTACATTTTTTTAAATGATATTCTAAACACACTTTATACTTCCCTGTTTCTATATTAGATTTAGATAAATCATAATTGCATGTTCTGATGGGATATAATTCTCTAATTAAATTTAATAATGCACTTAAAACTCGCCCACTAGTATATGGTCCAAAATATGCCGAACCATCTTTAATCATTCTTCGAGTAGAAAAAACTCTTGGAAAACGCTCTTTTTTTATACAAATCCACGGGTAGGATTTATCATCCTTAAGCATAATATTATACCTAGGCTGATACTTCTTAATTAAAGTGTTTTCTAATAAAAGTGCATCCGATTCTGTATTTACAACAATGTGTTTTATAGTTACTATTTTTCGAACTAAAACACGCAAACGCCCACTATCATGATTTTTATTAAAATAAGAAGAAACTCGTTTTTTTAAGTCTTTGGCCTTACCTATGTAAAGAATTTTATCCTCCTTATCAAAATATTGATATACGCCCGGAGAACTAGGCAATATTTTAACTTGTAATTCAACAGAATTCAGTTCCATATATCAAAGTTAGATTTTTTAAGTATTAAGTACAAAGTATTAATTTTTTCTACTTGATTTATAATTACTACTTAATTGTCTTTTATTTATATTAGGTATTCCAATAATTCTTCTTAAACTATACCACACAAGCTATCGAAGCTCTTTCACATAACAGTAGAAGCTAAATATAATTCAAACTTACAATCACTATGAAGTGCTAATATAATTTCTGGTTTTTTTAAAATCAAAAATAAAGGCAAACTTCTAATAAGTCAATATGGGTTGCTCGGGGCAATACGCTTAAGATATAATATTGAGCCAGTTGAAACACAAAAAAAGCATAGCCTTAGGCTATACTTTTATTATAACGAAGAAATATAGTTAGAAAAAGATGCTAATTAAATGAGTCCTCTTATGTGCATAGTGACACAACTATGAGATCCATTTATACTAATTGAAATACTTTTTCCATCTCAATCCACTTCTCACCCTTTTTAGCCCAAGGTAATCCTTGTTGGTATTTCCACATTAATTGTTCCCATTCTTGCACTTTAGGATTGTTAGCGTCCATTTGGGCTTTTTTATTAGGATCAAATGTTTCATCACATTCCATAATCATAAACATACGATTACCCGAAAGGTAAATTTGCATATCAGTAATTCCAGCATCTTTAATACTAGCAGTAATCTCTGGCCAAGCATTTCCAGAGGCGTGGTATTCTTTATATTCTGCGATTAATGCTGAATCGTCTTTTAAATCGCAAGTCAAACAAAATCTTTTTGTTGCCATTGTATTAGAATTTAGATTTTTCAGGAGTTAAGAATAGTACTTTTAAATTATTAACTCTCTAAAAATTATGTTAATTAAACTTCTTTTTTTGATGATGTAAACCCGTAGAAAGCAACAACAGCTAAACAGATTAATGGTAAAATAAAAGAAAATTTTACTTCAGGAATAAATCCTAAAACTTGAATATCACCAAAACCAGACCCCCCCCAGTCCAAAATAGAACCTTGCAATACAGGCATTAAAGCACCACCTACAATTGCCATTACCAATCCTGCAGAACCAATTTTAGCTTCATCTCCCATTCCTTTTAATGCAATACCATAAATGGTAGGAAACATGATTGACATAAATATTGAAACCGCCACAAGAGAAATCAACCCAACTATTCCTGGTAATACGATTGCCCCTAAACAGCACAAAACACCTAAGCTACCAAATAACAGTAGCATTTTTGATGGAGAATATTTACGCATTAAACCAGTACCTATCCAACGACCTGCTAAAAAGGAAATCATTGCAGCAATATTGAAATGTGTTGCTGTAAGTTTTACTCCTTCATTCAAGCCTTCATTAATATAATCTACATATTGAAAAATATAAGTCCAACACATAATTTGTGCTCCGACATAAAATGCTTGAGTAATTACTCCTTGGGTATATGTTTTATTTGAAAAAAGTTTAGAAAATGAATCTGATAAGCTCATTTTATCTTCATCAGCAGTTTTAGGCATTTTAGTGAATATGATAATAGCCATAATAACCAAAACCAAAACTCCTAACCCAATATAGGGTACACTAATAATTTCCAAGTCATTAGTCCTAACAGCTGCTTGTTCAATTGCAGGAAGCGCATTATAAGCTTCTTTTGTGAAATCATCAGATCGTAGCGCACTTAATACAAATTGTTGCGCAACAATCATACCCATTAATGATCCTATGGGGTTAAATGCTTGAGCTAAATTTAAGCGTTGCGTCGAAGTTTCAGGATCTCCTAAAGAAAGAATTAAAGGATTAGAAGTGGTCTCCAAAAACGCTAAACCAGATGTGATAATATACAGAGAAAGTAAGAAAAAGGTGTACTCTTCAAATTTTGCTGCTGGATAAAACATTAAGGCGCCAATAGCATAAAGTGAAAGACCTAAAATAATTCCTGATTTATAACTATATTTTCTAATAAATAAAGCTGCAGGTAGCGCCAAACAAAAATATCCAAAATAAAAAGCAAATTGAACCAAGGAAGCCTGCATATTTGAAAGTTCGGGCATTACTTTTTTGAAGGCGCTTACCATAGGGTTGGTTAAATCATTTGCAATTCCCCATAATGCAAATAGAGAGGTAATAATAATAAATGCAAACAATAGATCTTTACGAACTACAGGAACTTTTGTATTATTCATAATATGTTATTTAAATTAATTTGGATTAAACGAAAACGTTTTTTGAAAGATGTAAATATATCCCCATTACAGTAGTAAAGAGGATATATGCTTTTTATTCAGTAAGTAATGATCTATCTAAGTGAACATATCCACCATCTACAGTAATAAATTGCCCAGTTGTATGAGATGACTTGTCAGAAATTGTAAATAAACACTGATCTGCAATTTCCTGCGGAGTTGTCATTCTGTTTTCTAAAGGAATTTTTTTAACAATAGATTCTAATTTTTCTTTACCATTTTCTAAAGTATCAATCCAGTTTTGGTACGCAGGTGTCCAACTTTCGGCAATAATAATTGCGTTTGAGCGAATTCCAAATTTAATTAAATCAACCGCCCACTCGCGAGTTAAACCTGCAACACCACCTTTAGAGGCTGCGTAACCAGAAGTGCCTCCTTGCCCTGTAAGGCCAACTTTAGAGCCAATATTAAGGATATTCCCTTTGGCTTTTTTTATCATAGGCAAACAATACTTTGTCATAGCAAAAAAGCTTACTAAGTTTAGTTTTAAAGACCACATAAAGTCATCTATCGAGGCATCTAAACCAGCTCCGTCATTAACACCTACGTTATTTATTAAAGCATCAACACGTCCATATTTTTTTTCAATAACTTCAGCAGCAGCTTTAATTTGTGTATGATCTGATAAATCAGTTTTTACAAATATGGAATCAATTCCCTTAGCTTGTAATTCTTCAGCGTATGCAATTCCACGATCATTGCGACAAACAATAACAGGTATAGCCCCTTCGTTAGCTAACGATTGTACAATTGTTTCTCCAATACTTCCTCTAATTCCCGCAGCACCTGTAACAACTACGATTTTATCTTTCAAGTTTAAATCCATTTTTTATTTGTTTAGCTTTCAGCTATCGGTAATTAGCTGTCAGTTATATGCTTAATAATTTATTTTTATTTAGGTTAGGCCGTTAGCTGATGGCGGAATGCCGAAAGCAATTATAAACCATAAAACTCAATTGCATTTTTTCCATAGATCTTTTCTTTTTCACTTTCAGAAAAGTGCGAAACGTGTGTATCTACAATTCCTTTTACTTCTCCATAAGTCCATTCGATTAGCGATACAGGCCAATCCGAACCATACATTACTCTATCTACTCCAAACATTTCAATTACAGCATCTAAGTAAGGACTGAAATCTTCTTGTTTCCAGTTGTTCCAATCGGCTTCCGTTACCATGCCCGATAGTTTACAGCTTACATTTTCGTGGGCAGCCAGAGCTTCCATTCCTTTTTTCCAATCGTCAAATTGCCCTTCTTTTATATTTGGTTTGGCAATATGATCTATGACAAATTTTTGATTAGGAAATTTTTCGACAGTATATAGTGCTGCGTGTGATTGCGAAGGAAAAATAAGAATATCATAAGTATAATCAAACTTTTCTAATTTGCTAATGCCATTTTGAAAGTTGGGCCACATCATAAAATCAACATTGGGTTCGTCCTGCACTACATGGCGAAATCCTTTTATTATTTTTTCTTGCGAATATTGTTCTAATTGTTTCTCAATGCTCTTAGATCTCAAATCTACCCAGCCAACAACACCCTTAATAAAGTCGTGTTTTTTAGATTGTGCTACTAAAAATTCAGTTTCGGTTTTAGTCTGGTCGGCTTGAACCGCAACACAGCCATCAATTCCTTTATTGTTTAATTCCGCTTTTAAATCCTCAGGAAGAAAATTTTTCTTAATTGCCGACATCTGGTCATTTATCCAACTGTGCTTAATTTCGCAATAATGCCAAAAATGCTGATGAGAGTCTATCTTCATTGTCGTATTATATTTGAGTAAGGCATTTGTGTACGCCTTCAGTTTCTATATTTTCAATCGATTGTACAATATAAGCAACTAGTCCATTGTATTTTGTTAAATCATCGCCTACAATTGTTGTATTTGAAAGTGTATTAGTTACTAATTTTTCCAAGCTTTGTTTTCCCTCGTGTATCAGTAACCATTCCTTTTTAAAAAATTCTAAAGCAGTAGCATCGTCATTTATGGCAATATCTTCTCCATTAAAATTCCCTTTGTAAAAGCGAATTAAGCAAGCTAATGAGAAAGCAATTTGTTTAGGAAAGCTTCCTGTAATTTGTGTATACTCCGTAAAAGCAGGTAATATACGTGCTTGAAATTTTGAAGTACTATTTAGGGAAATACTAAGTAAGAAGTGTTTTAGCGTAGGGTTTTTAAAACGATCCAAAACCGATTCTATAAAGGCATCAATTTCTTCTGCTTTAAAAGTATTGAGTAAAGTAGGTTTTACTTCTTCAGAAAGCACTTTGTTTACATGGTTACTAACTACAGTATCATCCATACTTTCCTTAACTGTTCTCAGACCTGCCAAATATCCAACAGGTACTAAGGCAGTATGTGCGCCGTTTAGAATACGAACTTTAATTTCCCGGTAAGAAGACAACTCATCTACAAATTGAACATTTAAATTTGTTTGTGAGAAAGGCAGTTCTTTTTGTATAAAATCAGGGGCGTTAATCACCCAACTATGATAATCTTCTCCTGCAACTAAAAGGGGATCATTAAACCCTATTTTTTCTTGAATACTAATAGCTCTATCTTCAGGATATCCTGAAACTATACGATCTACTAACGTACTACAAAAATGGTTATGCTCAGTAATCCAATCTTGGAATTCAAAACCCAAGTTCCATAATTGTGCATAGGCCAAAATAGCTTTGCGCAATGCAACTCCATTATCTTCAATTAACTCACAAGGTAGCATAATGCAACCTTTATCAATAGCACCATTAAAATGTTTAAAACGGTGGTGGAGCCATACGGTTAATTTAGCAGGAAATTCATGGGGAGGTGTATCTGTTAATAGATCAGCTTCCGAAAACTTGATTCCTGCTTCTGTGGTATTAGAAACTACAAAACGCATTTCAGGTAGTTCCGCTAAGGCTAAATACTCATCCCATTGTGTGTAAGGTTGAAGCACTCTACTTACAGATTCTACTAAAGTAACTTCAGAAATCAAAGCGCCTTTACGAACTCCATCAAGAGCTACATGAAATAAACCTTCTTGCTCACGTAATTCAGTATAATCACCACGCTTAGTAGGTTTTACTACAACTACGCTTCCACTGAAATCAGTTTCTTTATTTAATGCATCAAACATCCAATCACAAAAGGCACGTAAAAAATTACCCCCACCAAATTGCATAATACGCTCTGGATGTTGGATTGGTTTATTAGCTGTAGTTCTGTTTAATTTTTTCATTTTATTTTGCAAAATGGCTTTTAGCTTTGGGCTTTCAGCAATTGGTTTCTATTTATGGTATTGTCTAAAAATTATTTTAACTCAATAAATGACTTCGTATTTCTAATTTCATAACTCAAACTTATAATGAAATTCCCCGCTTCCAAGGAATAAAATCATTATTACCTTTAAGTTCTGCTTTTGCAGGTGTTGATCCATTGGCGACATCAATAATGTAATTTAAGACTTTTTCTCCCATTGTTTCGATGGTATCTTCTCCACTAATTACAGTTCCAGCATTAATATCAATAATGTCATTCATTCGTTCATACAAGGCTGTATTACTAGACATTTTTAAAACTGGTGCAATTGGATTACCTGTAGGAGTTCCTAATCCTGTGGTAAAAACTATAACATTACATCCACTACCTGCGAGTCCGGTGGTACTTTCTACATCATTTCCAGGAGTACACAATAAATTTAATCCTGGGTTTACTACTTTTTCAGTATAATCTAAAACAGCAGTAATAGGCGAAGTTCCTCCTTTTTTAGCAGCACCTGCCGATTTCATTGCATCCGTAATCAAACCGTCCTTAATATTTCCTGGGGAAGGATTATTCTCAAAACCAGAACCTACATCAATGGCTGCCTGTGCATATGTACCCATAATATGGGCAAATTTATCAGCATCGGCTTTCGACTCACATCGATTAATAATCTCTTGCTCTACACCATTTAACTCTGGAAATTCTGATAATACAGGAGAGCCACCCAGGGCTGTTAATAAATCAGAAGCATAACCTAAAGCTGGATTTGCTGAAATTCCTGAAAATCCATCCGAACCTCCACATTCTAATCCTAAGATTAGTTTGTTAATTGGGGCAGGTTTACGTCCTATTTTATTGGCTTCTGCTAACCCTATAAAAGTATGTTTTACAGCCTCTTCGATCAATTTTCGCTCACTTTCGCTCTGTTGTTGTTCTAAATAATGTACTGGCTTGGTATTGTTGGGGTCACGTTTATCAATGGCTTTTTGAAGCATTTCGATTTGTGCATTTTGACAACCTAAACTAAAAACAGTTGCACCAGCAACATTTGAGTTGGTAATATAACCTGCTAGTAAATTACATAGTGTTTCGGAATCCTGTCGAATTCCACCGCAACCACCATCGTGTTTCAGAAATTTGATTCCGTCCACATTAGGGAATAATCGATTTTTGTTGATTTCTTCCTTGGTAGTAATAATATCGGTATTGAATATTTCTTCTGTGGAAGCACCAGACTTATATTTATCAATAAGTGCAGCAGTGTTTACAGCAAAATTTTTTTTAGTTTCGTAGCCTAAAACATCTAACAAGGCACCTTCCAACACGTCTAAGTTTCTGTTTTCACAAAAAGTTAATGGAATTACTAACCAATAATTACGTGTCCCTACACTTCCATCAGTCCTATGAAATCCGTTGAAAGTGCGTTCTTTAAACTTTGAAGCATCAGGTGCTGACCAAATAAATTTTTCTTGCTTAGCATTGTACTTTGCAGAGGCGTGTTTTAAGTTTTCGGTAGTAATTGCTGTTCCTTGTGCAATAAATTTTAATGCTTTACCCACTAAAACGCCGTACATAAAAACTTCGTCACCAACTTCAAAATCATTTAAAGCAAATTTGTGTTTTTGCTTAATATCTTCTTTTAAAGTCAAGGTTTGCCCAGCCACATCAATAAAAGTGTTTTTAGGTAAACTTTGAATTGCAACTATGATGTTGTCTTTCGGATCTATTTGTGCGTACTGTGTCGACATCGTATTTATGGCTATTAGCAGTCAGCCTTAGGCAATCAGCTATATTGTTATTTTTAGGCGTATCCCGTCGGGTCGGGCTTTCGGCTATATCTTTTTAGTCTTTTTTAGCTCCGCTAAATAACAACTAAAAAGGATGCCGCTTCAATCCCTTACACGTGTATTTCAAAATCGTAGTTTCAATTGAAATATCACTTGATCAAGGATCATGAAATTTGAAACGTTGTATATTTAAACTTACTTTCTTACTTTTTTAATAGTAGCTAAAGCATCTTTTACTTTTTGTTTCAATCCAGAAAAATCTTTATCTGCTAGAATTTGTTTGCTGATTAATTGAGAGCCCATTCCTACGCAATGCACACCTGCATCAAACCATCCTTTAAGATTAGATTCTTCAGTAGTTACACCGCCTGTAGGCATGATTGAAGTCCAAGGTTGTGGTCCTTTTATACCCTGAATAAATTTTGGGCCATATAAGTTTCCAGGAAATAATTTTACGACTTCACATCCTAGTTCTTCAGCTCTTGTGATTTCAGTTAATGTCCCACATCCAGGATTCCAGGCTACTTTTTTTCTATTACAAACGATTGCGATGTCTTCACGTAAAACAGGAGTAACAATAAAATTAGCTCCTAATGACATGTATAATGAAGCTTGACCAGCATCAGTAACTGAACCGACACCCATTATCATCCCTGGTAATTCAGCAATAGCATATTTAGTTAAAGCAGCAAAAGTTTCGTGAGCAAAATCTCCACGAGCTGTAAACTCCAATAAACGTGCGCCACCATCATAACATGCTTTGAGTACTTTTTTCCCCAATTCAACATCTGGATGATAAAATAAGGGAACCATACCCGTTTGCTTCATTACGTTTGCTACCTCTATTCTTGTAAATTGTGCCATATGTTAGGTTTCGGCTATTAGCAATCTGCTATTTGCCTTTTTATATTTTACTTTTTATTTTTCAACTATAAATTGGTTATATAAATCTGTAACGTGTTTATTATCGATCTACCTTAGCAGATCCATCACTTTTTATAAAATTATAAACTTCATCTCTTGTAACTCTGTTTACGTCTCCGTAAATAGTGTGCTTAAGTACGCATGCTCCAGTAGCAAAATTTACTGCCATTTGCATATCATCCGCATGTTCTATTAATCCATAAAGTAGACCACCCATGAAAGCATCTCCCGTTCCTACACGATCGACTACGGGATCGGCATCCATAATTTTTGTTCGGTAGAAATCTCCTTCATTATAAATTAATCCACCAATTTTTTGGAAAGAAGCGTTAACCGAATTGCGGAAAGTCATAGCGTGTGTTTTAAGATTAGGTAGTAAATCTTTTACGCTTTCAAATGCCGCTTTTGCTTCATCATCATTGCTGTAATTTGGATTGATTTTTTCTTCACCTAAAATAAACAGTGCAGTATCCACATCTGAAAGTATGATTTGGCTGTGCTTTAATAGCGCAGGCATTACATCTTTAGGCTTTTTACCATAATTCCATAATTTGCTGCGGTAGTTTAAATCGGTAGAGATAGTCAAGCCTTTTTTTACTGCTATTTCGATTGCTTCAGCACAAAGTTCCGCTGCATTTTGCGATAGGGCAGGGGTAATTCCGCTCCAATGAAACCAGTCTGCTCCATCAAATATAGTATCCCAGTCAAAATCTCCTGGTTGTGCTTGTGAAATTGAAGAGTGTGCACGATCATAAACCACGCTACTATTTCTACCGGAAGCTCCATGTTCAAGAAAATATAATCCTAAACGATCTCCTTGACGTAGGATATTGTGGTTTCCAACATTAAAACTACGAATAGTTTGTAATGCACAATCTCCTAAAGCATTGTCAGGAAGTGCAGTTACAAACTCATTTGTAATTCCATAATTAGATAACGAGGCGGATACATTAAACTCACCACCACCATATATAATTCCCAAGTTAGCCGTTTGGCTTAAACGCAAATGATCTGGCGGAGATAAGCGTCCCAATATTTCTCCTAAGGTAATTACTTTCATTGTATTTTGCTTTCGCAAAACGGCTACCAGCCATTAGCTAGTAGCAGTCAGCAATATTATTTTATAAATTAAAAATCTACAGTTGCTTTAATTACTCCTGTAGCTGGTTTTGTCCAACTATCAAAGTTCTCAATCATTTCTGTAAAGGGTACATTATGTGTAATAAACGAATTTGTAGGAAATTGATCCAATACACTAATTACATGTTCAAAGTCTTCAGTTGTAGCATTACGACTACACATAATCGTTGACTCCTTTGAGTGAATTTTAGGATGCGTAAAAACCAAGTCTCCTTTTGAAAGCCCTACCAAAACATAACGACCTCCATGTGCCATATAGTCTGGACCAACTTCTAATGCGCCTTTAAAGCCTGTGGCATCAAAAACCGCTGTGGCCATATCGCCGTTAGTGATTTCTGAAATCTTTTCTACAGGATTATCATTAACGTTAAATACGTAATCCGCTCTGATTTCTTCTTTTGTATATTTTAAACGCTCATCATTTACATCAAGAACAATAACTTTAGCGCCTGCAATTTGTGCTAGTTTAACCATTCCAATTCCTATGGGCCCACAACCTACAACAACTACAGTTTCTCCCTTTTGAACATCTGCTCTACGAATAGCATGCGCTCCAATAGCTAAAGGCTCTACAATTGCCATTTCGTCATAAGACAAATTATTAGCAGGAAGCAATAAATCTTGACGAACAGTAATAAACTCTTGCATTCCACCATCAGAGTGTACGCCGATTACACTAATGTTTGAACAACAGTTTGTTTTTCCTTTGCGACAGGCAATACAAGTACCACAACTAATGTATGGCATAATTACAACTTTGTCACCTGCCTTAAGTCCTCTTTCATTTTCTCCAATTTCTACAATCTCAGAAGCTAATTCGTGCCCTAGAATTCTTGGATAAGTAAAAAAAGCTTGGTTCCCAGAATACGCATGTAAATCTGTACCGCAGATACCTACTTTTTTTACTCTAAGTAAGGCTTCATTTTCTTTACGAATGGGTGCTTTTTTTTCTTTTAACTGAAAATTCCCAGGTTCTTCACAAACTATATATTTCATTGTATAAGTAATTATCGAATTGAATATGCAAAAATCTTAAATCCTATGGACATAGGATAATTTTTTATGCAAAAAAAAGAGTAATGACTTTTTTTATTGCATAAAAATTAACTTTTGATTGACTTTTAAAAATAAAGCTACAAATACTGATGGGTAAGATTCTAAATTTAAAAATCAGTAAATTCTAATCTATATTGAAAAAGTGATTATTAAATAAAAAACGTGTCCTGAAAATAGGACACGTTTTTTATTTAATTAATTTTTTTATTTTGAAATTTCTAATACATGAGCAAAATCTCCTGATTTGGCTCCTAAATTAGAAACTTCTAATCCTTCAGCAGTTTGCTTATAAGTAACCTTAGCATCGCTGCCTAATAACTTTACGTTTTTTATTGAAATACCCTTTGCATGCTCGCTTGCAGTACCTAAAGATTTAATAGTTACTTTACCTTCTTTAGGCCAAGCCATCATAATAGCATAAATTTTATTTCCTTTTTGAGTAAAACGAATATCCTGACCAGTAAAAACTTTGTTTTTCCCTTCTGAGTGGTGACCAGTCCCTACTTCTGTAGGACCTTCACCAAAAGTAGACCAATATTTAGTATCGTAAATAGCAGCGCCATTAACACCCAACCATTCTCCCATTTCTAAAAGAATTGCTTTTTGATCCTCAGGGATAGTACCATCTGCTTTTGGACCAACATTTAATAATAGGTTTCCATTTTTAGAAACAATATCAACTAAATCGTCAATTAATTGGTTTGTATCTTTTGAAATCCAATTTGTAACGTGACACCAAGAATTTTTACCGATAGAAGTATCTGTTTGCCATGGTAACTTACGAATGCCAGGTAGTTTTCCTCTCTCTAAATCGTAAATTACTGTTCCTGCTGGAAAAGCTTCTTCGTAAAAATTTTTGTCTTGTAAAACAACCTCTTTACCCCATTCAATTCCTTTGTTGTAATAATATGCTGCTAACTTTGGGCGGTAAGCGGCAAATTCAGGACGATCTAGCATAAAATCAAACCATAGTATATCTGGTTGGTAGTTGTCAATTAAATCTTTTGTACGTGCCCACCATTGCTCTTTAAATTCTTCAGATACAGGCTCGTCTAAATTTTTCCCTTTTTTTGAGTATAAATCTGCAAATTCAGGATCTACAGTGTCAAAACCATCTTTCTTGTTGTAAAAAGACCAGTTAAAAGCATAATGAGAAGATGCTCCCATAATTAAACCTTCCTTACGTCCTTCTTTCATTAACTCTCCTAACACATCTACTTTAGGCCCCATATTAACAGAGTTCCAGCGTGTAGTATTTGATTTATACATTGCAAAACCATCATGATGATCAGCAACAGGAACTACATATTTTGCACCTGCTTTTTTAAAAATATCTATCCATTCAGCAGCATTAAATTTTTCTGCTTTAAACATAGGGATGAAATCTTTATATCCAAACTCTTTATGCTTACCATATTTTTCTAAATGGTGTTTGAATTCTTTTGAAGGCCCATTGGATTCTAATTTACCCGTAGCACTAAATTTAGCTGTATCCATATACATATTGCGTGGATACCACTCAGAACCAAAAGCAGGAACAGCATAAGCGCCCCAATGAATAAAGATTCCGAATTTTTTTTGATTAAACCATGCTGGATCTTTATAATGTTTTTTTATTGACTCCCAATTGGCCTCGTATAAAGGTTTAGTTTGTGTTTCTTCGACTGAATCTACAGGAACAGGTGCTGTTTTCTGTGCTTGCTTACAAGAGGTAGCTGCGATTATAAACGCTAAAACAATTGTAATTAAATAGGTTAATTTCATTTTGAATGAATTGAATTTAGATTGCAAATTTCTAAAAAAATAAGCAAATTAAGGGTTGATTTTATGTAAATATATAGAACATATGTTTTTGAAAAAGAGAATTGGCTAATTAATTACTAAACTAACAGCTTTACTTGTGCCATTGGGCAGTATGGCTGTAACTTTTTTAACACCTTTATTTTTGCCTCCTTTTAAGTATAACAAGGCTGTTCCTTTAAAAGTTTGTATTTTAGGAATTGACGATACAGTCTCAATAAAACTATCGTCATTTTCAATAGCAAGAAACTCTAGATCGCTTTCAATTTCAAAGGATATTTCTCTTTCCATATGCGTAATTGGATTATTGTTTTCATCTACTAATTGTGCTTTTATGAAAATAGTAGTATTACTGCCAGATTCGATTTCTACAGTATTTGCTGTTAATTGAAGTTTAGCTACAGTGCCAGTAGTATTAATTGTGTAATCAACATCCTCTTGATCGCAATTTCCAATAACTTTTAGTTCGCCAGTCTCATAAGGAACAGCAAATTTAATTAAGTGATCTTCATAGTCTGTAAGCTTTTCAACACCTATTTCCGAATCATTGAGTAGTAGTTTTACTTCAGGGCAATTAGTAAAAACTTCAACTACAATCGTTTCTTTTTCAGTATAATTCCAATGGTAATTATAAGCTTGCCAGCTCCATCGTCTTTTTTTCCACAGGTCTTTTGTTTTGTAAATTACTTTGTTGTTTTTTAATGTATAATCAGAGTCTTTTAATGGATATGTAGTAGCGTATATCATAGGCTCCTCATTCCATACTGATTTAAACATATACCAACGTGGTGTTGGGTCTCCGGAATAGTTAATTAATCCACTAGCACTACCTCTGGATTTTAAATTCCGGGTTTCTCCCATGTAGTTGATTCCTGTCCAAAGAAAAACTCCAGGAACATGTGGGTTGTCTAAAACGGATTTCCACTCTACATAGTTTGCCCAGTTTTCGGAACCGTAAATCATTTTCTCTGGATAGTTACGGTGTCCGTAATTATATAAGCAAGCACGATAACTATAACCAATTACATCTAAAGCATCAGTGTACCCCGAAATATGACTAATAGTTGGAATTACTAAATTTGCAGTAACAGGCCTGGTGGTATCAATAGTTTTGGTAAATTTTGATAGCTTAGAGATTGTTTTTGCTAATTCATATTTTTTGGGAAGGTCATTGGCAAAGCGCTCCTTCATCTCACTAATAGTTATTGGTGGCTCGTCGTAATAATATTTTTTTCCAGAATTTTGATATCCACTAGAACGGCTATACCTAGGATAGGTCCATTCGATTTCATTACCGATACTCCACATAAAAATAGAAGGGTGATTTTTATCTCTATTAAGCATAGATTTTAAATCCTTATCCCAATATTCTTGAAAATAATTAGTGTATCCTTGGACGTATTTTTCCTTATCGGTATCACTATTGTAATTTTTACGTTTGTCTTTTGAATAGTCTAATTCATCAAAAATTTCTTCTTGTACTAAAAATCCTAAGGAATCACATAAATTTAAAAATACTTCAGAAGCTGGATTATGGGCAGTCCTAATAGCATTTACACCTGCTTTTTTTAATTTTTTTAACCGATATAACCAAACATCATCAGGGACAGCACTTCCTAAAGCTCCTGCAGCATGATGCAAGCAGACTCCTTTGATGTATGTTTTCTCTTCATTCAAAAAGAAACCTTTATCAGCATCAAAGCTAAAATATCGTACACCAAAAGTTGTATTGGCTTCATCGCTTAACACCCCATCTGCATAAATTTTTGTATTCAAAAGGTATAGGTTTGGTGTTTTAGGACTCCATAGTTCGGGTTGCTGAAGGTTTAATGAGGTTTTTTTTCTTTTCAAAGAATCTTTTTGTTCGTACCGAGTTTCTTTTGAGACAACTTCATAACCTTGTTTGTCAATAATGGTATGTGTTGCTCTAATAGAGCTGTAAGAACCTTTAGTATTGACTGTTTGAAAATTAACATCTATTTCTACTTCTTCAGAACTAATTTTAGGTGTTTCGATTTTGATTCCCCATTTTGGAATATGAATCTTATTTTTAAAAACTAAGTTTACATCTCTGTAAATTCCAGATCCTGAATACCACCGTGTATCTAAAAAATTGATGCGATCTACTCGAACAATAATTTCGTTACTAGAGCGATCAAATTTTAAGTACTTTGTTAGATCATAGCTAAAAGCAGTGTATCCGTAAGGCCAAAACCCTAAATAGTGTCCATTAATCCAAACTTTAGAGTTATTATATATACCATCAAATTCGATACTTATGTGTTGGTCTTTATCTAACGGTTTTAATTTAAATTGTTTTTTATACCAACCCACTCCTCCTAATGCAGGAGTGGAATCAGTTACTTTATAAGCTTGGCTATAGGGTGTTTTTGCAGTCCAATCATGAGGAACGCTCAATGTTTGCCATGTATTACTTGCCTTTGAAATAGTTTCAAAAGTAATTCCTTCTTGATTTGTGAATTGCCAATTTTTGTTAAAATCGAGAATTCTTCGAGGATTATTCACCTGTTTTTTTGAACAGGAAAAGAGCGTGAATAATAAAGGCAAAAATAATACAGCTGGTAGTTTCATAATTTGTTTAGGGTTGACTAATCTTCCCAGTGTTCGTTAATTATTTTTTGAATATGAGGGTATTTTTCATCCCCTTCATTAAGTTCAACCCTCTTTTGTTTAAGTTTAATCTTCATATCCTTAATAACCTCAGCATAAGCAGGGTCGTTATAGGCGTTATTCATTTCATTGGGGTCTTTATTCATATCATAAAATTCCCAGGCAACAGGTGTGGCACGTTCAAAATCGTTACCCCAACTTTTCTTATTCCAAGTAGCATTTTCTTTTTCAGTATCCACCCAATATTTTCCGTAATAAAAAATTAATTTATAGTCTTTAGTTCGAATACCAAAATGGGCAGGATTTGCATGGCGGTGTGCCATGTGCATCCAATAACGGTAATAAGTAGCACCTCTCCAGTTTTCAGGTTCTATATTTGTTTTTAATATTGAGGCAAAACTTTTTCCTTGCATATAATCTGGCGTTTCTCCACCTGCAAGAGCTAGGATAGTTGGTGCAAAATCAGTATTATTTACTAATGCGCCACTACGCTGTCCAGCTTTAATTTCTTTTGGATACTTAACTAGTAAAGGCGTACGCATTGATTCTTCGTACATCCAACGCTTATCCACATAATCGTGTTCTCCTAACATAAACCCTTGATCACCTGTGTACATAATCACAGTATTTTCCATTAAATTTTCAGCTTCTAAATAGTCCAAAATACGCTTCACATTATCGTCTACACCTTTTACACAACGTAAATAGTGTTTCATAAATTCTTGGTAAGTACGACTAGTATGAGCCATTTCGGAATTTGAATGTAAGAATGGTTGGTACGCATCTTCTTTCAAGGTTTGAGCCGTTCCAAACTCTTTATAATTTTTATCTTTCCAAGTACTTAATCCTTTATGCCTTACTAAATTTCTCCTAGATACTGAGGATCCAATAATTCTAGTTAACGAATCGTTTTTTCCTCTAGTGGCAATGGAACCATTATTTCCATTGTAGTACATACTTGCAGGTTCAGGAATCCATTTGTCTTGTAAGTAGTCTTTATATCGTTCTGCAAATTCAAAATCATCGTGTGGTGCTTTAAATTGCGGCATTAAAAGGAAAGGTTTGTTCGGGTCTCTTTTGTTTTTCAACCAGTCTAAAGTTAAATCAGCTACGTTATCTGAAGAATGCCCTTTGCGCTTTATTACGTTTTGTGGCCATGGCTTAGGGCCTTGAATTCTAAACTCAGGATTGTGGTATTTTCCTTGTACTGGAAATACACAATAATAGTCAAATGCTGCTGGCTCGTCATGTAAATGCCATTTACCAACAATAGCAGTCTGGTAACCTAATTTTTTAATTTCGGTAGGTAAATGTTGTTTTTCTTTAGGTAGTACTCCTTCTAAATCAATCACTCCGTTAGCTTGGCTATATTGTCCAGATAAAATAGAAGCTCTACTAGGTGTGCAAATTGAATTGGTTACGTAACAACGATCAAAAATCATTCCTTCATTACCAATTTTATCAATAGTTGGTGTTGGATTTAAACCTGCAAGCCGACTTTGGTATACACCTACAGCTTGTGTGGTATGGTCATCCGCCATTATGAAAATGATATTAGGTTGTTTTTTGGTCGTGTTTTCTTTTGTTTTTTCTTTGGTTTGGCACGAACTAATTATTAGAAAAGCGGCACCAACAAGAATTTTTGTAATTGTGTTGTTGTTTTTAATCATCTGATAAATTTGATAAGGATTCTTTTTCTTTTTTTAAGGATTTTACATACTCGCTAGGTACTATTCCGTATTGCTTTTTGAAGCATTTTGAAAAGTAAGAAGCGGTATTAAAACCAGTCATATACATAATTTCCTTTACGGAAAGGTCACTTTTTTTAATAAGCTGGACAGCACGTTTCAAGCGTACACTTCGGATGAATTCACTAGACGAAAGGCCTGTTATTTCTTTTAGTTTCAGATATAAATTACTGCGACTCATTCCCATTTCCGTGACTAGCATTTCTACACTAAACTCAGTGTTCATCATATGGTCCTCAACTATGCTCATTGCTTTTTTAAGAAACTTTTCGTCTACTGAGGTTACTACTATTTCGCTAGGTTCTAAGGAAACTGTTTTTTGATATTTATCACGAAGCGAAGCTCGCTTCGTCATGATATTATTAATTTTTAGAGCTAATATATCTAATTCAAAAGGCTTTCTGATAAAGTCGTCAATGCCAATTCCTAAAGCTTCACGTTCTGTATCCGTACTCGATTTTGCGGTAAGTAATATAATAGGAATATGACTGGTCTTCTCATCTCCTTTAAGCTTTTTGCTCATTGTTAACCCATCCATAATAGGCATCATAATATCGCTTAAAATTAGATTTGGTATTTCGGACATTGCCAACTCTAATCCTTCCTTACCATTGTTAGCCTCCATAATTTGATATTGATCGGCGACTCCTTGTTTTATAAAAGTACGAATATCTTCATTATCTTCGATAATTAGAAGCTTAGGAAGTTCATGACTAGTAATGCCTGTCTTTGATTTTTCTAAATCTGCTTTTAGTTCACCTGTTAATGTCTTTAAATCAGGTGCTAAATTACTAAATTCTTTCTCCTCCGCTAATTCATGTTCAAGCTCAATAATTTTTCCTTGTTTAAGATCTTCTCTGTAGGTTGGTAATAATATCGAAAATGTAGTTTCTTTTTCAACTTCACTTTGGACGCTAATTATCCCCTCATGAAGTTCTACCAAGCTTTTTGTAAAAGACAAGCCAATTCCTGCGCCTTGAATATTTTGCTTTTTTTCCACATAATAACGTTCAAAAACATGTTCTAAATTTTCAGGTTCAATTCCTTTTCCTGTGTCTTTTACTTGTATAATTATATATTCTGATAAGTTAAGTGTTTTATTGAAAATTGTAGTGTTTTTAAAATTTTCACCTTTATGAATTTCAATAGTTATGGAGTGGTTTTTTGGCGTGAATTTAAAGGCATTAAATAATAAATTATTTAATATTTTTTCCATAGCATCCGCATCTATCGGCAGAATAATGTTTTTGTCAATTGCTTTGATGCTAAAATCTATTTTCTTTTTATTAGCCATAAAAAGAAAGGGCCCTGTGGTTTCTTCAATAAAATCTACAATGTTTAGATTAATAAAGTTTAGCTTCATTTTTTCACGATCTAAACGTCGAAAATCTAATAGTTGATTTACTAAGCGAAGCAAGTAATTAGCATTTTTTTTCATTAATCCATATTGCTTTTGCCTTTCTACAGTATCTATTTCTGCATCCTTTTTTTCTAAATAATCAAGTGGTCCTTTTATGAGTGTTAAAGGTGTACGGAATTCGTGTGAAATATTTGTAAAGAATTCCAACTTCATCTGTTGTAATTCTTCAGATTTTTCTTTTTCTAATTTCTGAACATCAAATTGGTGTTTTTCCTGAACACGTATAATAGTATATTTTCTAAAGGCGAAAAGAAGTCCTACTATTGCTAATCCATAAACGATATATGCCCATGTAGATTTTAAAAAATGGGGGGTGATTTTAATTTCAAGTGTTTTTTCTTCGGAACTCCAAATACCATCATTATTAGAGGCTCTTAATTTAAAAGTATAATTCCCAGAACGTAGATTGGTGTATTTTGCATATCGATCATCTGCATTCGTATGGATCCAATGGGTGTCAAAGCCTTCTAATTTATACTTGAATTTATTTTTGTTTGGTGATGCAGTGTGTGAAGAGGCAAATTCAATAGCAAAACTGTTTTCATCAGGCTTTAATGTAATTGTTTTAGTATTATTTAAACTTTTTTTCAATAAAACCCTATTGCTATACTTTGAGCGTACTAATATTTTTTTATTAGGAAACATTAGGTTTGTAAAAAGAGGTTTTGCCTCTTTGGTATTGTCTAATATTTGGGCTGGGAAAAAGGAGTTAATACCATTAATACCACCAAATAACATTTTCCCATTATCGCAATTAAAACTAGCTAGCTCCATAAATTCATTTCCCTGCAAACCGTCATAAACATCGTAATTTCTAAAGTTTTCAGTTTTAGGATTAAAGCGGCTTAATCCTTTATTGGAACTTATCCACAAATTACCAGAATCATCTTCTTCTATGGCTTTTATTATGTTATTGGGTAAACCATTTTTTTCAGAATATGTCTTAAAATATGCAGGTTTTTCAGGAGTTGCTGGAATAAACTTGTTTAGTCCTCCTCCAAAAGTACCAACCCAAATAGTGCCATTATGGCCTTGATGAACTGCTAGGATATAATCGTGTGATATGCTTTTCTTATTATTTATATCATTTCTAAAAATTTGAAAATTGGGTTTTGCTTTAGACAATTCTTTTTTACTTAAAAAATTGAGCCCTTTACTAGTTGCAATCCATAAATTACCATCGCTATCTTCTAATAAATCACGAATTGTATTGCTACTAACGTTATTTTTTGTGGTGTTAAATTGGTGTTTTAAATAGTGCCCATTTTTTTTAGGAATCCATTTAAAAAGCCCATGAAAAAAAGAACCAAGCCATATATTTTTATCTTTGGTTTGAGTAATTGCAAAAATAGCATTAGGGCTGTCTTTAACTTTTTTAAAATCTTCGTTTTTGTAAATTGATTTTTTTACAGAAGTTCTTAATAAATTGCTAGTTTCTGATCCAAAAAGCAAATACTTATTTCCAAAATGATCTATCTCGCTTATTGAAAAAACATTCCTAGTATTAATAAAGCTTTTGAATTCTTTAAATGGTTGGTCTTGCTGTTTTGGGAGACTCAAATTTAAACTTCCATCCTCAGTACCTACCCAAAGTCTTCCATTGGAATCTTTAAAAATACTTCTGATATTATTGTAGCTCAAACTATTTTTATTAAAATCACTCCTTATGGTTCTAAAATGATTCCCTTTGGGGTTCATTTTATTTAACCCACCTCCTTTTGTTCCCGCCCATAAGATATTAGAGTCATCAATAAAAAGGCAACGGATTCCTGTTCTATTTAGGCTGGAAGGAATTTTAATGTTATTTCTAAAATTTTCCTTATAGCTATACGTGTCTTTTTCTGAATTATATTTAAGTAAAGTTAAACCATCGGTTCCTCCTCCCCACAAATTATTGTTCTCATCAAAAGTTAACTTGGCAAAAGGAATTTTGACAATTAACGCTACTTTTGATTCATTCTTTTTTTTTCTATAAAGTCCTTTGCGCGTAGAGAAAAACAAATCTTTATTCTTATTACACACTATTTTATTTACAAAAACTTTTGGCGGAAGCCCTGTTTCTTCAGTTACATTAATAATACTTAATATTCCTTTACTGTTTTTAAAAGCTCGATAAAGTCCTGAACCCGTAGCTATCCAAATATTTTCGTCATCATCTTGAAAAATATCATTAATATGATTTTCGTGAGATTCAACATCATCTTCATTAATATAAATATGGGAAAAAGTCTTATTTCCAGGTAGTTTTCGAGTATCTAAAATATTAATTCCTTTTTGTGTTCCGACCCAAAGTTGCTTTTGAGCATCAACAAACGTTTTGTTAATCTGGATAGTAATTAAACCTTGCTTATTTGTTTTTTGATATGGAAAATTTAAAAACTTTTCTGTAGTTGGATCTAGTCGAGATATTCCTTGATTAGTATTGACAATCCAAATATATCCTTCATTATCCTTATAAACATGCTCAACTAAACTGCTAGGAATTGAGTTTGTTTCTTCAGGATTTGGGCGAAAAGTTTTAAAAGAGTAACCGTCGTACTTGTTTAAACCATCGTGTGTAGCAATCCATAAAAAGCCTTCGTTATCTTGACAAATACTATTAACATCGTTTTGAGATAATCCTTGCTCAGAGGTTATATGCCCAAAAATGATATTTTTTTGAGCTTTAGCAAATAAACCCAATAGAATAAAAATGTAGAAGAGATTTTTTCTTAGATATATAAGCATAATTAGCCACGTCTAGTATAGTTTGAACAATATACAAACTTATAAATAGGGTATACGATTTTAAGATTAATAATATAATGATGCAATAAAACACATATTTCACTTTATTAATTGACTAAATGTTTCGAATGATAACTGATATGTTCAAAATGATTAGAAATTCAATGTCTTGGACCAAAAAACTTTTAAAAAAACGTATCTTGGATTTTTTTATTTTGAATATTTAATAGTTATGAAACGTAATTTTATAGTAAGTTTTGTGGGTCTGTTTATAGCACTTACTTTACATTCTCAACAAAAAAATGATTGGGAAAATCCATCCGTTATCGGAATTAACAAATTAAACCCGAGAGCAACAATGTACTCTTTCAAAAACGAAAGTGATGCGCTTTCTTATGATAGAAAAAACACGGATCGTGTGGTTTTGTTAAATGGAGATTGGAATTTTAATTTTTCCAAAAACCCTAATGAAGCACCTAAAAACTTTTTAGAAAATTCATTTACAAATTGGTCTTCAATAAAAGTTCCAACAAATTGGGAAATGCAAGGTTTTGGAACTCGCATTTATACAAATGCTAAGCATCCTTGGGAGCATCAAAATTGGCCAAAAATTTCTGAGGTTGATAATCCTGTAGGGATTTATAAAAAAACTTTTGATTTACCTACTAATTGGGATACAATGGATATACGCATCCATTTTGCGGGTGTAACTTCTGCCTTTTACTTGTGGGTAAACGGTAAAAAAATAGGATACAGTCAGGGAAGTAGAACACCAGCTGAGTTTGACATTACTGCAGCACTTAACAAAGGTGAAAACACAATTATTTTAAAGGTTTTCCGATGGTCAGATGGGGCTTATATTGAATCCCAGGATGGCTGGAGGCTTTCGGGAATTCATAGAGACGTATTGTTACTAGCAGAGCCAAAAATAAAAATTACTGATTTTACTGTACGCACAAATTTAGACAGTCAATATAAAGATGCTGTTTTGGAAATTAGCCCTGAGCTTGTAATTCCTAATGAAAAAAATGCGAGTGAATATAAATTAACAGCAAAATTATATGATGGTACTGCTGTAATTAATGAAGAGACCATTTCTGCTGAAAAATGGACAAAATTTTGGTATAATCAACGTTTTGCGCCAGAATTCAATTTAATTAATTTGAAAATTGAAAACCCAAAAAAATGGAGTGCGGAGTTTCCCAATTTGTATACACTAGTACTTTCCTTAAAAGATAAAAAGGGTAAAACTATTGAATCCAAATCTACACGGGTAGGTTTCCGAAAATTTGAAGCCAAGGGGGGCGTGTTAGCAATAAACGGAAAACCAATTAAGCTTTACGGTGTAAATCGACATGATCATAATGCAAAAACAGGAAAAACGGTAAGTGTTGCGGATATGCGTCGCGATATGGAATTGTTGAAATCATATAATTTTAATGCTGTACGCACAAGTCATTATCCTAATAATGTGGAATTTTATGATTTGTGTGACGAGTATGGGATTTATGTGATGGACGAAGCAAATGTGGAATCTCATGGTGTGCGTGGCGGTGGTGGTGAATTAGCGAGTCACCCAGAGTGGACAACCTCATTTGTAGATAGAGTAGTACGCATGTATGAGCGGGATAAAAATCACCCATCTATCTTTTCATGGTCATTAGGAAATGAATCAGGCGTAGGGTCTAATCATTCTGCAATGGCTGGGTATTTAAAATGGAAAGATCCAGAACGTTTAATTCATTATGAACCCGCAGGATCCGCAGGGGGGAAATTATCACCTCAGTCTAAAAATACTCCAAACGACCCTTTTGATTTTACCGATATGATTTCTCGTATGTATCCATCACCAAAAGAGTTTGCAGAAATGGACGCATCTCAATTAAATAATAAACCTGTTATTTCTTGCGAGTACACGCATGCAATGGGTAATTCTAACGGAGGTCTTAAGATTATTTGGGATATTATTCACGCAAGTAAACGCATTTCAGGTGCTTTTATATGGGATTGGATGGATCAGGGTATTTTAGTGAATAAAGATGATTGTGAGCAATATGCCTATGGAGGATACTTTGGAGATAAAATTAATGATGGAAATTTCTGTTTAAATGGTGTAATTAATTCTGATCAAACCATAAAGCCAGTTATGAATGAATGTAAATATGTTTTTCAACCTTTTACATTTACAAAATTTAATCAGGCAAATATGGATTTTGTGCTATCCAATCGTACAAGCTTTACAAATACTAAAGCATACACTTTTACGTATGAAATTTTAGAAAATGGAAAAATAATAAATAATGGGACATTAAAGAATCCGAATTTAGCTGGAGGCGCTTTAACTAAAGTAAAAATTCCGTCGATTGCATTTAAAGGAAATAACGAATATTTTATAAATATATACGCAAAAAATAATAAAGCGACTTTGTGGTCTAAAGCTGGATATATAGTAGCTAGTGAACAATTTGCTTTAGCATATAAATCAGTTTTCGAAACACAGTCAATTATGACTGGTAAGCTAACGGCAGAAGATACTAGCACTAATTATGTTGTAAAAAGTACAGACTTTACAGCGGTATTTAATAAAAGTACAGGGTATTTAGAAAAGGTAACTAAAAAAGGAAAAACAGTAATTAGTTCGTCCATAAAACCTAATTTTTGGAGAGCTACAACGGATAACGATCGAGCGGTGATTAAAGCTAAAAAAGGAATTAACCTTTGGAAAGAAGCTACTTTTAATCAGAAGCTTGAGCGTTTTGAAACACAGAAGACCGATAAAGGAACATACATTATAAATACAGTTCATAATTTAGCAAATAGTGGAATGCAATTTAAAATGGAATATTCAATTTTACTTGATGGAACAATTGATATTGTAAATAGTTTTTTTGCACCTAGAGGTCTAGAAAATTTACCACGCATAGGAATTCAAACTGGAATTGCTAGTAATTTGACAGCTATTGAATGGTATGGAAAAGGACCGCATGAAAATTATGTTGATCGCAATGATAGTGCTTTTGTTGGATTGTATAAAACAGATTTAAAAGGTTTAGGAACGCAATTTGTATATCCACAAGCTAATGCCAATCGTACTGACACGCGTTGGGCCACTTTTACTGATGCAAGCGGATCTGGTTTAAAAGTAATTGGAAATTTTGAGTTTAGTGCTTATGAACAAACTTTGGAAAATTTAGAAAGGGCTACCTACAAATGTGAATTAGTAAAAGCAAATGCAATTACATTAAATTTAGATCATAAGCAACAAGGAGTTGGAGGTTATAACTCATGGAGTTTAAAAGCGGCACCGCTTCCAGAACACAGTATAATTTCACAAAATTATGTGTTTAAGTTTGTTTTGCAAGTATTATAAATAAGAACTCGTTTAAACTTTTTTGATTGAAGCGAAAAATAGAGATTTTTTGCTCAATTGAAATCATTTTATGATTGCATAGCATCGCTACGGGACAAAAAAATGATAAAAAGTGAGTGAAAAAGATCATTTTCCAGCCAATTGAAAAAAGTTTAAACGAGTTCTAATACAAAAATATTTAAAAAAGGGTTCTGGTTTAAAAAGCCAAAACCCTTTTTTTTTAGCTATGCGATTTTAATAATTATCAGCGGGGATTTAGAATTATACAATTTCAGACATAAGGTGATTCATTCTATGAGCTTCTTTTTCTACTATTTTTTCGTTATAAAATTTGACTATATCTAAGGCTATGTTCAAATTTTATGCTTTAAACTAGCGAAAAATCCACCATCCAGTTGGAATCGTTTTACATCCGAAGGGTATAATAACCTGAGTTCGATTAATAAGTAATTGTTTAACTGTTCGATACGTCATTGGCACTTTTTTCAGAATTCCAGCCTAGAGTTATCAAGCAAAACCTAACTGGTAAGGCCCTTAAATAAATTTAGAGCAAGGTAAGGTGTTGATTTGCAATAATATTATATTTAATGCCTATCAAAAATGTTTACTTGTTCTAATATTTCGTTATGTAGATGTATACTAGTATCCCACACTGCATTAAAAACATATGTAATTTTGAAACAAGTTCAAAACGATAATATTAATAATACTTTTAAGCATATGTTTTGTGGGTTTTTAAAAAAACAATTTTTTTTGCTTGTTTTTTTTAATTTTTTTAGTATTTTTATAAAAGTTAGTTGTTTTTGAAACATATGTTAGCGTAAGTATTAAAAGATTACGAAATAGTTAAATTTTTTATTACGAACAAAAAGTAAGTTAGCAAGTTGTTGTAAAGATGATAATTGTTAGAAAACTAGAGCTAGAATAATGTGTTGATCAACAACAGGTTTTAGAGAATAGTTTGATAAGTAACCAAAATAAAAAAAACTTAGACATGGGAGTAAAAAAACAAAAAACGCATATTGATGTTACAAGTATTTCATTACTAGTAACAATTTTGGTTATTTTTGCAGTTAACTTTCAGGGTTTAAATGCGACACCAATTTCTAATGGTATAAATAAAGTTTCTCCAAATTTTAATAAAACCATTTTTTTAATAACTACTACTATAAATAAAAACTCACAATATCACGAAAACGATGTAGCGAGTCTTCTTGTAGTAATCAAAGCAAAGACAGCAGATAGTACTGATGCGATTAAATTATTTTCGATTAATGAGGATTCAACACAGTTGAAAAAGAAAACAATTATAAAAAACAAACAAGTAGTAACCATGGTTGGAAGTGTTAATTCTTCAAATAAGGATTCATTATATATAATTGATGGTGTTTTTTCAGATAGTATAAACTCAGTTGATCCAGCAGATATACAGTCTATATCAACTGTTAAAGATGCTTCGGAACTTGCTATGTACGGATCAAAAGCTGCAAACGGAGTAATTGTAATAGTAACTAAAAGTGGCAGTAAGAGAGTGTCAACTGTAAAACAAAAAGCTTTTCCTAAAGCAACAGGAAATTTGCCTTTAGTTAATAGAGGAGAATTTGCTACGGTTGTAAATAATTTAAGTGAAACTAGTTTTTTTGGTTTAAATATTGAGTTTAGTAACACTGCTGTAGAGTCTAGTACAATATTGGATGAAAATTTATATGCGTATGCAGTTACTGATATTTTAAGTTACAACTTGCCGATAGACATAGTTAATGTGAAATAAAAATTATAACTAAAGCCCTAAAATTTTTATGACTTTAGGGCTTTAGTCATAATTTTATTTTTTTTAAATGCTTATTTAGCCTAGACTGAGCATAGTAGTTTCTAATTAAGGCTATACTACTAAACAATTTATTTCTTTTAAAATTGATATGTGTATAGCTATCTATTTTGTGAGTTAATCTTTTCAATTTATGGTTTTGCATATAACTATTTACCATAGCCTCAAATGGATTACCTCTAGGGTAACATTTTGAGAAATCGTGAGTGTCATTATATATCTGTTTTTTAAAATCACTAGTTCTCGCTAAAAAACATTGGTCACTAAAGCCGTAACCTATGTAAAAATTGTCTAACTCCCCAAAAGATTGCTTTTGAGCTTCTTTAAATTTACCATCCCAAGTAGGATTAGCGACAAATATATCTTCTCTATTCTTCAAAATAGATAAACCCTCTTGAATCCAATTATTACTATTTAGATATAAATGTGAATCTCCTTTAAAATATAATAAATACTCCGTTTTACATAAATAAATACCAACTAATTCGGAAGTAGATTCATAGTAAGCCCCTCCTGAAAAAAATCTTTATTTAACGAAAAATATTTTAACACCTTTTCGATGTAATCTTCTACAAAATAAAATGTATCTATTACTCCTTCTTCAATTCTCTCTTTTAAACGTTTTTCAACTAATTTTCTATCATCAACATTATTGACGATAATTTCCTTTGAATGAAATTGAGTATTGCACCTTGAAATAACTTGATCTAAATTATCATTATTTAACATAAACTTCCAGTCACCTTCTCATATATTTGTTTGATATGCCAACATTATTAAAAACTTAATATTATAGTATAGAGATCGCTAGTTAGTTTCATAGATTGTTTTATCTTTAAGTCACTATATAGTTTATATTATGATTTATTTTGAAGGACAAAATGCTCAGGAGTTTTATGCTCGGTTCAACACAGTGGATTCCTGCAAGGAATATTTATCCAAAATTAAGTGGACTAATGGTTTTAAGTGTGTAAAATGTCACCACGTTGGTTGTCAGATTCGCACTAATTATGATCGAACTTGTAACAAATGCAGTTATACAGAATCCCCTTCGGCACACACTCTTTTTCACAAGGTAAAATTTGGACTAGATAAAGCATTTATTATATGTTTTGAGATGGCGACCACGAC
>Ga0209185_1000219_pt1 | contig 83174 bp, 61 predicted proteins | sample SidtaG_2_FD_187425 | JGI IMG/M metagenome (GOLD analysis project Ga0209185, IMG submission 187425) | Marine algal microbial communities from Sidmouth, United Kingdom - Sidmouth_Asex2 metaG (SPAdes) (version 2) | ecosystem: Host-associated > Algae > Red algae > Unclassified | place: Sidmouth... | reverse complement strand
TTCAAGTGGGTAAACACCGCGCTGGGGAACATCAAGTCAGCCCTGTCCGGGACGTATCGCCATCACGACGCCAAGCACGCGCCACGCTATCTCGCCGAGTTCCAGTATCGATTCAACCAGCGCTTCGATCTTGCCGGCATGCTCGGCCGCCTCGCCGACGCGTCAGTAAAAACGGCCCCGGCTCCCTACAAGTTTCTCAGGCTCGCTGATTCACGTGCGTAATCAGGAAAACGAAAAGGCCCGCTTCCGCGGGCCTCTGTCGTTCTTGTTCAGCACGAACGCTCCTGTCTCAGCAGGGCGTTCGGTCTGGTTCGGCTCGGCTTGATCTGTAAATCGACGCTGGCCGGGAGTTCGAGCTATATCACTGCGTCAAGCACCGCGAAACCATTTTTTGTCAATATTTTCACTCAGGTCAGTGCTTATCCGCATTCAGTCTAGCCGCGTTCAGGCAACTGCACGCTCAGATCCTGAAACGGCACGCCCTCTCGCACCCTCACGGAACCATCGCTCGCGGTATGGCGGCGATCTACCCGAAACCCTTCCGTCCAGGTATCCAGCACTTCGATGGCCAAGGATCGCCCGTCCTCGGCCATGAATTCCAGACGGCCGGCGAACGGCATGCCGGTAATATTGCTCTCGTAAGTCGCGCCATAGCGTCTCGTCAGGGCTTCCGGGCTGTCCACCCTGACGCCCAGGCCTTCCGTCGAGCGGTTGACCACCGTCCCGGAGGCGACCAGCGAATAGTCGTCATACGGTCCTTCTCTCGCCGTGCGGAGCACGAGCGACGTGTCCTCGAGTCGCTCGATTCTACTGTCATCGAAAACTTCTTCGTAGCGCGAGAATGCGACTGTTCTCGTGGATTCCGGCATATCCGAATTGAAGAGCTCGATACTGATCGAGCCATCGATATCGAGTCTTTCGGGCGCATCACCCACAAGCGAAAAGTCGCTCCAGGCATACGTTTCCGTAGTCTGATCGAAACGATTGCCGCTGATTCGTAGCGACTTCACCTCGACCTCACCGTCGATGACACTCTCGCTGGAATCATTCGCGTCCACGCGACACTGATCGAAACGATAGGCGTCGATATCGCGATCATCGTCACCATCGCCCCGAATTGTCACGTCGATGGATTCGACGACCATCCGACCACCGAATGCGCAATCGTATTCGACGGCTGACGACGAGGCTGCAACCTGTCTGCCAGTCTGGTCAGCGACGCCGGTATCCGGCGCGGGAAGTTCACGCGAACCGATGGCGGTGCTCATTGCGATCCCGGCAATCGATTGAATGTTGGCTGCCTTGATCTCGGCCTGATAGCCCGCCATTGAAACGAGGATACCGTCGGCTGCGTCGTCCAGCGTCGGCACGGCAGCTGCAGGGGGGGCCGGCGCGGGTGTCGGCGTCGGGGCAGAGCCACCGGCGTCACTCGTGTTCAGCGTCACGCTCGACGCCGCCGACCGACGTCCCTGAGGATCGATTGCGATGACGTCAAAGAGAAAGTCCTGACCGGGAGACAGGCTCTCGTCAACGTAGCTGACCCCACTGGTGGTACCCAGCGACGTACCGTCTCGCAGCACTTCGTAGCGGAAGCCAGGCGTTGCCGGCCGATCCCAGGCGATGCCCCCCGCGAAGGTCGAATACGCGACCGACCGCAACCCCGACGGGGCAGCAACCTGAGGGTCGCCATCGCTGCCCTCACCGTCGCTGGAAGTGCCTGCTGCGGTAACCGCGACTCGCGCCGGTTCGGCGCGTCCACCCTGCGCGTTGATCGCGACCACTTCATAGAGGTAGCGGCGACCGGCGGCGAGCGTGGTGTCGATATAGCTGGGGTTACGCGTCGTGGCGACCAACACGCCGTCGCGCCGGACCTCGTATTGCGACACCCGCGTGACTCCGGAGGTGTTTTCTGTCGGTCGCGACCAGGCAAGACCAGCCGCTGTCGACGAGTAGACTGCGGCCCGCAACGTCGGTGTATCCGGTGGGGTGACGGCAACACCACCGCCCGGCGTGGAGAACGCGATACCGGTCGATGCGGCGGATCGCTGACCGGCCGTGTCGACCGAGACTACGCTGATGTTGTTGATCGCGCCGGGCACGTAGTCGCTGGCGATATAGCTCAACGCGTCGACCTCACCGACGAATTCACCCTCACGATAGATCTCGTAGCCCCTGACGCCACGATCGTCGGAGGCGCGCCGCCATCTGACGCCTGCCGCCGTACCCGAATAGATGACGACCTCGACGCCTCTGGCAGGGGAGGGAGCTTGATCGGCGGACTGTGCGGCGACGGGTCCGCACGCCAAAAACCCGCTGAGGCTAAACACCCCGGCGGAAAGTAATGTCCTGCAATCCATTTGAACGTACCTGCCCGAGTAACGCCGGACCTGCGCTGCGGGCACGGCCCGCGCGCATGTTTATACGCTCATTCCGATCGATTCCCGTGTCTACTTTCGATCCGCCAGGATACAAGAGCCGTGACCACCGAGATCGACCCGGCGGCTTCCTTCAATCGACTCAGTTCAGCTTGATCTGCACGTCTACGCCGGCCGCAAGATCGAGCTTCATCAGCGCATCAACCGTCTTTTCGGTCGGATCGACGATGTCCATCAGTCGCTTGTGCGTACGTATCTCGTACTGGTCACGCGCGTCCTTGTTGACGTGCGGCGAGACGAGAATGGTGAAGCGCTCTTTCTTCGTCGGCAGCGGAATCGGTCCCAGTACCCGGGCACCGGTTCGCCGTGCAGTCTCGAGAATTTCCTTCGCCGAGCGGTCGATCAGACGATGATCGAAGGCCTTCAGACGGATGCGGATGGTTTGGCTGGCTGCCATGAGTTCTGTTTTTCCTGAAATTTAAAGAGCGAACCCCTGGACCCAGTGACGCTGTCCGGGGGCATTGCATCGAATCTGTCGGGCCGGGAGCGCCGTCAAAGATGCGCCCGAACCCTTGGTTCGACTACTTACTCGATGATCTTGGAGACGACGCCGGCGCCGACCGTGCGACCGCCTTCACGGATCGCGAACCGCAGCCCGTCCTCCATCGCGATCGGATTGATCAGCGCCACCGTGATCTTCACGTTGTCTCCCGGCATCACCATCTCCGTTCCCGACGGCAACTCCACCGCCCCCGTCACGTCCGTCGTACGGAAGTAGAACTGCGGCCGGTAGTTGTTGAAGAACGGCGTGTGCCGCCCACCCTCATCCTTGCCCAGCACGTAGATCTCCGCCTCGAACTTCGTGTGCGGCGTGATCGTCTTCGGCTTGCACAGCACCTGACCCCGCTCGATGTCCTCCCGCTTCGTACCGCGCAGCAGAATCCCCACGTTGTCTCCCGCCTGCCCCTGATCCAGGAGCTTCCTGAACATCTCCACCCCCGTCACCGTCGTCTTCTGCGTGTCGCGGATACCGACGATCTCGATCTCCTCACCCACCTTCACGATCCCGCGCTCCACCCGACCCGTCGCCACCGTCCCTCGACCCGAGATCGAGAACACGTCCTCCACCGGCATCAGGAACGGCAAATCCACCGGTCGGTCCGGCATCGGGATATACGTATCCAGCGCCTCCACCAGCCGCTCGATCGACGGCCGTCCGATTTCCGACGTATCTCCCTCGATCGCCTTCAGCGCACTGCCCGTGATGATCGGCGTGTCGTCCCCCGGAAACTCGTAGCTGTCCAGCAGCTCCCGCACTTCCATCTCCACCAGCTCCAGCAGCTCCGCGTCGTCCACCATGTCCGCCTTGTTCAGGTACACGATGATGTACGGCACGCCCACCTGACGCGCCAGCAAAATGTGCTCCCGCGTCTGCGGCATCGGGCCGTCCGCCGCCGAACACACCAGGATCGCGCCGTCCATCTGCGCCGCTCCCGTGATCATGTTCTTCACATAATCCGCGTGCCCCGGGCAATCCACGTGCGCGTAGTGACGGTTCGCGCTCTCGTACTCCACGTGCGCCGTCGCGATCGTGATGCCCCGGGCCTTCTCCTCCGGCGCATTGTCGATCTGGTCATACGCACTCGCCGATCCACCGAACTGCTCTGCCTGGCAGATCGTCAGCGCCGCTGTCAGCGTCGTCTTGCCATGGTCGACATGGCCGATCGTCCCCACGTTCACGTGCGGTTTCGTTCGTTCGAATTTTTCCTTGGACACCTGTCTTCAAGCCTCTCGTGGTTCGGAAATATGCGGGGCATGAAGCCCGACGCGGTCGTGGGATGCGGATGGTACGGCAATTCGTCGTCAAAAGGCGCAGGCCGTTCCGAAGGCGGGTATCGGCACGCAGTGATGGTGCATGACGTTGCTACCGTGGTTCCGGAGATTCAACGCCACGCTTTGTGGATCTTCATCGACTGAGCACCGCATCGACAACGGCTGCAGGCGGTATCTGGTAGCTCTCGAACTCCATCGAGTAGACCGCGCGGCCCTGCGTCGCCGAACGCAGGTCGGTAGAGTAGCCGAACATCTCGGCCAGTGGCACATGCGCGCGAATGACCTTGCCACCCGGCTGATCGTCCATGCCGTGCACGATGCCACGCCGACGGTTCAGATCGCCCATGACGTCGCCCATGTACTCTTCAGGCGTGACAACCTCGACCTTCATGATCGGTTCGAGAATGCTCGGATCGGCTTCCAGCGCGCCGTTTCGATAGCCCATCGAACCGGCTATCTTGAAAGCCATCTCGTTCGAGTCGACCTCGTGGTACGAACCATCGAAGAGCGTGATCCGCAAATCGACGGTCGGAAATCCTCCAAGCACACCATTGGCGAGTGCCTCCTCGGCACCCTGCTGCACGGCAGGGACGAATTCCTTCGGCACGGAGCCGCCGGAAATCTCGCTGACGAATTCGAAACCCGCACCTCGCTCGAGCGGTTCGATACGCAAACGAACATGACCGTACTGCCCCGTACCCCCTGTCTGGCGCACGAACTTTCCCTCGGCCTCGACCGGCGTCCGGATCGTCTCGCGATAGGCCACCTGCGGCTTGCCGACATTCGCCTCCACGCTGAACTCGCGCTTCATGCGGTCAACGATGATATCGAGGTGCAACTCGCCCATGCCGCTGATGATGGTCTGCCCCGAATCGGCATCCGTCGCCACGCGAAAGGAAGGATCCTCGCGAGCGAGTCGATCAAGAGCGGCCGCCATCTTGTCCTGGTCGGCAAGCGTTCGAGGCTCCACCGCCACGCTGATGACAGGCTCCGGAAATTCCATGCGCTCGAGTGCGATCGGCGATTTCTGCGTACAGAGCGTATCGCCGGTTCCCACTTCCTTCAGGCCGACTGCAGCTGCGATGTCTCCCGCGCGGACTTCCTTTATTTCTTCGCGATTGTTGGCATGCATCTGCAACAGACGCCCAATCCGCTCCTTCTTGCTGCGTAGCGGATTGAACACCATGTCGCCGGTCTTGACGACGCCCGAGTAGACGCGGAGAAAGGCCAGCGAACCGACGTGCTTGTCATTGGCAATCTTGAACACGAGCGCTGCAAACGGCGAATCATCGTCAGCAGGCCGTGATTCGACAGAATCATCCGGCGCGATGCCCTCGACCGCTGCCACATCGTCTGGCGCGGGGAGATAGTCGACAATCGCGTCCAGCAACGACTGCACACCCTTGTTCTTGAAGGCCGAACCGCAGAGCACCGGCACGACCTCGTTGGCCAGCGTCAGCTTGCGCAGTCCGGCACGCACCGACGCTGCATCAAGATCGCCCTCTTCGAGATAACGCTCGGTCAGTTCGTCTGAGGCTTCCGCAGCGGTGCCCACCATGATCTCGCGCAAGCGAACGGCTTCATCGACGAGCTCCGCGGGCACGTCGACATTCTCGAAGGTCAGGCCCTGATCATTCTCGTTCCAGAGAATGGCGCGCATGGTCAACAGATCGACAACACCGCGAAAACCTTCCTCACTGCCGATCGGCAGTTGAGTGGCTACCGGTGATGCCGCCAGACGCTCGCTGATCTGTGTCAGCACCCGCGGAAAGTCGGCACCGATCCGGTCCATCTTGTTGACGAAGGCGACCCGTGGAACCGAATACTTGTTGGCTTGTCGCCAGACGGTTTCCGACTGCGGCTCGACGCCACCAACCGCATCGAACACGGCAACGGCACCATCGAGAACTCGCAGGCTACGCTCGACTTCTATCGTGAAGTCGACGTGGCCTGGCGTGTCTATGATATTGATGCGATGCTTCTTGCGGCTGCCGTCCATGCCCGCCCAGAAGCAGGTGGTCGCAGCGGACGTGATCGTGATGCCACGTTCCTGCTCCTGCGCCATCCAGTCCATGGTCGCCGAGCCATGGTGGACCTCGCCTATCTTGTGCGAGACACCGGTGTAGAACAGGATCCGTTCGGTCGTCGTCGTCTTGCCGGCATCGATATGCGCCATGATGCCGACGTTTCGATACAGCGATAGCGGAGTCGAGCGCGCCACTCAGCAAATCTCCCTGCCGTCACGTGAACCGAGCAGACGAACAGGCCTACCAGCGATAATGCGAAAACGCCTTGTTGGCTTCCGCCATACGGTGCACGTCGTCGCGCTTCTTCACGGCCGAGCCCCGGCGTTCCGCCGCCTCACTGAGCTCACCAGCCAGCTTCAGAGTCATCGATTTCTCGCCGCGCTTGCGCGCCGCATCGATGATCCAGCGCATGGCCAGCGCACTGCGGCGTACCGGACGAACCTCGACGGGCACCTGATAGGTTGCGCCGCCAACGCGCCGCGACTTGACTTCGACGGCGGGTGAGACATTCTCGAGCGCCTGCTCGAGTACTTCCACGGGGTCCGCTGCGCCCTTTTCCTTCATGACGTCGAGCGCACCATAGATGACTCGCTCGGCGACGGCTTTCTTGCCGTCGAGCATCATGATATTGATGAACTTGGCCAAGCGGACACTACCGTACTTGGGGTCCGGAAGGATTTCGCGTTTCGGCGCCTGAACTCGTCGTGACATAGTTGCTGTTGACTCTTAACCCTTCGGCTTCTTGGCGCCGTACTTCGATCGGCCTTGACGCCTCGAATCGACGCCCTGTGTGTCCAGGCTGCCGCGTACGGTGTGGTAACGCACACCTGGCAGGTCCTTCACTCGTCCGCCACGAATGAGGACGACCGAGTGTTCCTGCAGGTTGTGTCCTTCGCCGCCGATATACGAAGTCACTTCGTAACCGTTGGTCAGGCGTACACGCGCCACCTTCCGCATGGCCGAGTTCGGCTTTTTCGGCGTGGTGGTGTACACACGTGTACAAACGCCCCGCTTCTGAGGACAAGCCTGCAGTGCCGGAACATTCGATTTCTCCGCCTTCCGCTTGCGCGGCTTGCGGACGAGCTGATTGATCGTCGCCATACGGTACCGTTGTCGGTCCGGCCAGGCGGCAGGCGCCAGGCTACGGGAAAAGTCGGGATTGGTGCAGGTCGCTTCCGGAACTGCCCGGAATTCTGGCAACCGCCGACATCACCCGAAGGAAATACCGGCGACATACACGGCGGACACACCAAACAGGTCGGCCATGCTCCAAGCTGCGGAATTGTAAGTCGGTAGTCTTCGGCTGTCAACGATGCCGGCTTCTGTGAATGCCCCTCGCGGTACGAGACCTGCAGAACAGAGCAGAATTTTCCGAACCTGCCGCTAACCAAAAGGCTGGTCGCATAAGTTACTTGCTAACAAACAAGACGACTTGCATGCTCCGATGACGTCGACTGCTGCGCTTTTGATTCTGTCCATGCGTTCATCTTGCTAGACTACTTGTGATATCTACTTCCGCCACAAAGAGCCAACACGTGACCGGCCCATCGGGCGACGTCCGCACCCGGTACCCAAGTGGCACGGAACAGAGGCCCCGGGACAGTTGCCTGCATGTGCGTGGCGTTGACACGTGCCGCCCGCAGGTCGCCGCTTCACGTCGGTTCTAACCCTTGCTTCACGTCACTCCGATCCCTGTCCATGGCAACGACGACAGCTCCTACCCGAGACGATTCGAAAAATCGCACGAAAGCGAGCTCGGAAGTCGTGTGCCTGTTCCTCATACTTGCACTCGCCTTGCTGGCGCATCTGACGGTCAGGGAGTTTACCGATCCGGCCCCTTTCGGAGACGAATTGCGGTACCTGGAGCAGGCCGTCGCTTTCGCGAGCGGCCAACCGATGTACCCCGACGATATCGTCAAGAATCCCCCCCTGTTCCCGGTGTTGCTTTCCTTGTTGCTCAGAGCGGGCGTCCCTGAACAGGGCCTGGCCTTGCTGAGCATCACGATGATGGTTCTTGCGGCGGGCTTCCTCTTCCTTGTCCTGCGCCGATTCCTGGCCCTGCCCGCCGCCACTCTGCTGGCCTGCGTCTTCACGCTTTACCCACCCAACCTCCTGCTCGGATCCAGAATCATGACCGAGCCATTGGCGGCCATGCTGCTGCTTCTGGTCTGCATTCAACTGTTTGATGCGCGTCCGGGAAACCTCCCCTCCCTGCCGAAGCTCCTGACCACGGCGGCACTATTGGCGCTTCTCGCGCTGACCAAACCCGTGTTCGCCTACGCCTTTGTCGTCGCGATCATCATCTGCGTGTTGCTCGCGCTCATCACCAACGCTGCCACGCGGAAGTTCCGGCTGCGTCTTTGCCTGATCCTTTCACTGGCTCTGCTCGCATGTACGCCTTACCTCACGTTCACGCACAGCCTGACAGGCAAGTACTTCGCCTGGGTAACATCCGATGCAGAACATATCTACTGGATGTCGATCGGCGGGGAGGATATCTGGGGCAACTGGTTACCTGTCTATGAGGCTCGGAATCACCAGATACTCATCGACGCAGGTGTTGCGAACGAACTCGACGCCGCCGCCAGCATGGATGCGGCTGCCGCATCGACCTACTTGCGCAACCGAGCATTCGAGAGAATAAGCGCAGATCCGCTATCGTATCTGCGCAATGTCGTCGCCAACACCACGAGACTGCTGTTCAACTACCCGTTCTCGTTCCGGCCGCAATCGCTGCTGACCTACGGCTATGTACTGCCGAACATGATCCTGTACCTCGCGTTACTGGTCTCGGTGGCACTGCTGCCGGTAACGATCCGACACCAGAATCGCGGACTGATCGCCGTCGTCGTCCTCAGTCTGATCTACCTGTGCGGAAACCTTCCCGTCTCGTCGGCAGCACGACAGGGCGTGGTCGTCTTCGGGCCGCTGCTCTTGTGGATTGCCTATCAGTCGCACATTCTGCTGCGACTGGGCTACGTCAACCAGCGGGGTCTGCGTTCTGCTCAGCGCTCGCAAGAATGATCAGCAAGTTCGATAGCGCGGCGTGCAAGGCTGTCTCAGCGCGCATTCACAGCACACTCCGCTCGCCACCGCTCAAGCCGATGGCGAGATGCCATCATCGTCGAGTGCCCGCCTGATCGCACTGAGCAGCTTCGTATCCGTGTCACTGTTGGTGTTTTCGAACGATGGAATTGCTGCCGAGGGACGATCATCAGCCGAGCCTTCGCCGAGTATCTCTGTGCGCACGCGATGCACGAGCGTATTCGGGTCACGACAGAAATCCTCGTAGTCAACGATCCAGAATCGGTCACGGCCGACGCGTTGTTGCTGCTCCTCGGCCAGACGATCAAGGTAGCGAACCTGCTTTACCACCTGCGCAACCGGATCGCTCGCATCGCCCGTCTCGTTGGTATCCACAACTCCGTAGCTCTGTTCGATGTCCCCGTTGATCTCCTGTCGCGCGCGCAGGAGCGATTGCGCCAGATAGAGCGGTTCTCGCCGCAAGCAGATGAAGTGACAGTCATCCAGGTTGGCGTCGATAGCATCGGCGAAGGCGTTGACGTTGTTGTTCTTGCAGAGAACGGGGCGTTCTGCGGATAGCGAAAACCGCGTCAGGAAATCGGCCATGCGGGCCGCGCCGTCGTCTGTCAGCCTTGTTCGAAAGCCCGAAGTATCTGTCGCGGTCCACTGATTCCACAGATGGTTGGCCTCGCTCGGCGCTTGCATGCCTGACGTCTTGCCATAGTAATTCTCATAGCGGCCGCGTCCGGAGTCCGCCTGCTGTTGCGACTTTCGCCGCGCGAACAGCCTCGTCGCCAGCACGGGTGAGCGCGAGAACATCACCGTGAAGTTTCGGACATAGGCGACATCGAGGTTCTCGGCCAGCACCTGATAAACGAGTGTCGTCCCGCTTCTCGCCGGACCACAGACGATCAGAAAGGGGCCGACACGGGCAGCTCTCTCTCGAGCGCCCGTCGCACCCTTCCTGCGCGCTCGTTCGACGAACTGCAAGAGGAGGTCAACGGGCGTCAGGACAACACCCAGCCCGGTCAGCCAGAGCGTGAAGAAGGCGGCTCGCTTGCCTGATGCAAGCATGCGTCGCACAAGGCCGAACGGATCATGGACGTGACTGGGTACGAATCGGGAGAGTGATCGCTTGATCCATTCCCAGAGTGGCTTCATCAGTCAATTCTCGATCAGTTGATTTTCGCCCTGCAATCATCCATCGGTTTCCGACGATTTCGCCCACAGATTGATGTCTTCCTCGCTTGCTGCCGCGTCGATGGCGCCAAGCTCCGCTTGCGTGAACTCGAGATTCTCGACGGCAGCCGCGCACTCGACGACTTGTTCGGGTTTCGAAGCGCCGATCAAGGCAGACGTGATTCCTTCCTCTCTGAGCACCCAGGCAATCGCCATCTGCGCAAGCGACTGACCGCGGTTCTCCGCAATGGCATTCAAGGCACGCATGCTCTCGATCGCGCTTTCGGTCACGAATGAGCGCTTCAACGATTTTTCCTGGTTCGCGCGACTGTCCTCGGGAATACCCTGCAGGTACTTTCCGGTCAGCATGCCTTGTGCCAAAGGCGTGAAAGCGATGGAACCGACGCCGAGCTCTTGCAGCGTTTCCTTGAGCCCGTCGCGTTCGACCCATCGGTTGATCATGTTGTAGCTCGGCTGATGTATCAGACAGGGCGTACCGAGCGAATCGAGAATGGCGACAGCCTCGCGGGTCCGTGCGGAGTTGTAGGACGATATGCCGACATAGAGCGCACGGCCTGATCGCACGATCTGATCGAGCGCACCCATCGTCTCCTCGAGCGGTGTATCGGGATCGAACCTGTGTGAGTAGAAGATATCGACGTAGTCGACGCCGAGGCGTTCAAGGCTCTGATCGCAGGACGCGATGAGGTACTTGCGACTGCCGTACTCACCGTACGGTCCGGGCCACATGTTGTAGCCCGCTTTTGACGAGATGATGAGTTCATCGCGATGAGCGGCAAGATCGGTCGCGAGGATTCGTCCGAAAGCCGACTCGGCAGATCCGGGCGGGGGCCCATAGTTGTTGGCGAGATCGAAGTGGGTAATGCCCGCGTCAAACGCTGCCTGGCAGATGGCACGCTGCATGTCGTATCTGGCATCGTGACCGAAGTTATGCCACAAGCCGAGGGATACGGCTGGCAGCAACAATCCGGATTGGCCACAGCGACGGTAAGCCATGGTTGCGTAACGGTCTTCGGCAGGTGTGTATCTCATGGCGCGAGTATAGGCGCGACGACCCGCAGAATGAAAAACGGCGCCCGACGATCACTCGTCGGGCGCTGCGACCCTACGCGGTACCTTCTCCACCGGCAGCATCACTGTCGCCGCCCGCGCTCACCTCGGCAGAACTCTCGAGTACACCGGGCGACACCTCGGCTGTCGCTTCCGCGGACACCACAGCGTCCGGAGAGTCAGCCGCGGCGGGCACATCGTCAGCGGTACCCTGCAGCGTCGGTTCCTGACTTGCCGATGCTTCCAAGGCGCCGTCGGTCGCCAGTTCGTCCAGAGAGATTCCGTCGCCTGCGAGAGGATCACCCACGAGCGCATTCTCCTCGACCAGAACTTGCTCGAATGCATCGTCGATATCCAGCTTCGTCCGACGCTTGCGTCGCTCATTGTGAAACGCGAGACCGGTACCGGCCGGTACGAGCCGGCCGACGATGACGTTCTCCTTCAGCCCACGCAGATCGTCGCGAGCGCCACGGACAGCGGCGTCGGTCAGTACACGAGTGGTCTCCTGGAACGACGCCGCCGAAATGAACGACTCCGTCACGAGCGACGCCTTGGTGATGCCGAGAAGCAGGTTATCGAATTCCGCTGGCGCGGCGTTCGCACTCTCCTCGAGCAAGGCTTCATTGATTTCCTTGACGCGTGAGTAATCGATCTGCTCTCCACGCAGGAGACGGGTATCACCCGCAGCGGATATCTCGACCTTCCTGAGCATCTGGCGAATGATCACCTCGATGTGCTTGTCGTTGATCTTCACACCCTGCAGACGGTAGACGTCCTGAATCTCCTGCACCAGATAGGCTGCCAGGGTCTTGACCCCGCGCAGGCGCAGGATATCTTGCGGGTTCGGTTCGCCGTCCGCGACGGTTTCACCTTTCTCGACGGTCTCGCCTTCGAACACGTTGATCTGACGCCACTTGGGAATCAGCTCCTCGTAGTGTTCCTGATTGGGACCGGTGATTACCAGACGCTGCTTGCCCTTGGTCTCCTTGCCGAAACTGACGGTGCCGCTGGTCTCAGCAAGGATTGCCGGCTCCTTGGGCTTTCTCGCTTCGAACAGATCGGCCACCCGTGGCAGACCACCGGTGATGTCACGTGTCTTCGAGGATGCCTGCGGAATACGGGCGACAACATCACCGACCCGCACCGTGGCACCGTCCTGCAAACCGACAATGGCGCCAGGTGGCAGGAAGTAGTGCGCCGGAATCTCGGTACCCGCGTAGTTCAGATCCTCGCCCTTGTCATCGACCAGCTTGACCATCGGACGGAGGTCCTTGTTGGTACCGCCGCGCGCCTTGTGATCAGTGATGACGATGTCGGTGACACCGGTCAGGTCGTCCACTTCCGCATTGATGGTGACGCCGTCGACAAAGTCGGAGAACTTGGCGATACCGGCAACCTCGGTGATGACCGGGTGCGTGTGCGGATCCCAGGTCGCGAGGATGGTGCCGGCTTCGACGGTCTCCCCGTCCTTGGCGTTGATGACGGCACCGTAGGGAATCTTGTACCGCTCACGCTCGCGACCGGCATCATCGACGATCGACAGCTCGGCCGACCGCGAAACCGCCATCAGCTTGCCGTCCTTGTTGGTGATCTCCTTCATGTTGTAGAGACGCGCCGAACCCCTGGACTTAGACTCCACGCTCGATGCTGCCGCCGACCGACTGGCTGCACCACCGATGTGGAAGGTTCGCATGGTCAGCTGTGTGCCCGGCTCACCGATCGACTGAGCCGCCATGACGCCGACTGCTTCACCGATGTTGATGATGTGGCCACGGGCCAGATCGCGCCCGTAGCAATGCGCACAGACCCCGTACTCAGCCTCGCAGGTAATGGCGGAACGGACGATGATCTCGTCGACACCCGCTGCCTCCAGTTCGATCACCATCGCCTCGTCGAGCAGCGTGCCCGCCGGTTGCAGTATGGTTCCGGAATCTTCGCCAGGCCTCAGGATGTCGGTCGCGGTGATCCGCCCGAGCACACGCTCGCGAAGCGGCTCGACTACGTCACCTCCTTCAATGACCGGCTTCATTGTCAGGCCGTTGTTCGTGCCGCAATCAGGATCGACGACGACCATATCCTGAGCGACGTCGACCAGACGGCGCGTGAGATAGCCCGAGTTGGCGGTCTTCAAGGCCGTGTCGGCGAGACCCTTCCGCGCGCCGTGCGTGGAGATGAAGTACTGGTTGACGTTCAGGCCTTCCCGGAAGTTGGCGATGATCGGCGTCTCGATGATCGAGCCGTCGGGCTTGGCCATGAGGCCGCGCATGCCGGCAAGCTGACGAATCTGGGCCGCGGAACCTCGTGCGCCCGAGTCAGCCATCATGAAGATGGAGTTGAAGGACATCTGCTGCTCGGTTTCGCCGTCCCGATTGACCACAGGCTCGGTACCCAGACCGCTCATCATCGACTTGGCTACCTGGTCGTTGGCCGCCGACCAGATGTCGACGACCTTGTTGTAGCGCTCACCGTGCGTGACCAGTCCATTGGCATACTGATCCTGGATTTCACGCACTTCAGCCTCGGCTCCGCCGATGATGGTGCCCTTGTCGTCGGGAACGACCATGTCTTCGATACCGATCGACACGCCAGCCAGTGTCGCGTAGCGGAAGCCGAGATACATCAGCTGGTCGGCGAAGATGACCGATTCCTTCAGTCCGAGCCGCCGATAGCACAAGTTGATGAGCTTCGAGATGTTCTTCTTCGTCAGATTGCAATCGACGTTCTCGAATTCCATGCCGTCGGGCAGGATGTCCGAGACGATGGCTCGACCGATGGTGGTCTTGACGCGCCGTTGCTGTCGCGTCCAGCGACCCGCTTCGTTCTCGACCGAATCCATGATGCGCACCGTGACCCTCGCGTGCAGATCAGCCACACCACTCTCGTAGGCACGATGACATTCGGCCACGTCGCGAAAAGACATGCCTTCGCCTTTGGCGTTGACTCGCTCACGCGTCATGTAATACAAGCCGAGCACGATATCCTGTGAAGGCACGATGATCGGCTCACCATTGGCAGGCGAGAGAACGTTGTTGGTCGACATCATCAGCGCGCGCGCTTCGAGCTGCGCCTCGATCGACAACGGCACGTGTACCGCCATCTGATCGCCGTCGAAGTCGGCATTGAACGCTGCACAGACGAGCGGGTGCAGCTGAATGGCCTTGCCTTCGATCAGGACCGGCTCGAACGCCTGGATGCCGAGACGATGCAGCGTCGGTGCACGGTTCAGCATCACCGGGTGCTCGCGGATGACCTCCTCGAGAATGTCCCAGACTTCCGCACCCTCACGCTCGACCATCTTCTTGGCCGCCTTGATGGTCGTGGACATGCCACGCATCTGCAGTTTGGAGAAGATGAACGGCTTGAACAATTCAAGCGCCATCTTCTTCGGCAGACCACACTGGTGTAACTTCAGTGCGGGGCCGACGACGATGACCGAACGGCCCGAGTAGTCGACGCGCTTGCCCAGCAGGTTCTGGCGGAACCTGCCCTGCTTGCCCTTGATCATGTCGGCGAGCGACTTCAGGGGTCGCTTGTTGCTGCCGGTGATGGCCCGGCCACGTCGGCCATTGTCGAGCAGGGCATCGACTGATTCCTGCAGCATGCGCTTCTCGTTACGCACGATGATGTCGGGCGCATTGAGCTCGAGCAGGCGACGCAGTCGATTGTTGCGGTTGATGACGCGGCGATAGAGATCGTTGAGATCCGACGTCGCGAAACGACCACCATCGAGCGGTACCAGGGGGCGCAGATCCGGCGGCAATACCGGCAGGATCGTCATGACCATCCATTCCGGCCGGTTGCCCGACGCGATGAAACTCTCGACCAGCTTGAGGCGCTTGGTGAGTCGCTTCAGCTTGGTTTCCGATTTCGTCGCTTCGATCTCTTCGCGGAGATTCTCTGCGTCTTCGTCCATCTCGATCGCCTTGAGCAGATCGTGTACCGCCTCGGCGCCCATACGCGCATCGAATTCGTCGCCGTGTTCCTCGATGGCCTCAAGGTACTGTTCATCCGACAGGAGCTGCCCCGTTTCGAGGGTCGTCATGCCCGGGTCGATGACCACATAGGCCTCGAAATACAACACCCGTTCGATTTCACGAAGCGTCATGTCGAGCAACAGACCGATGCGGCTCGGCAGTGACTTCAGGAACCAGATATGGGCAACCGGGCTGGCCAGATCGATGTGTCCCATGCGCTCACGGCGTACCTTGGTCTGAGTGACCTCGACTCCGCACTTCTCGCACACCACACCCCGATGCTTCAATCGCTTGTATTTGCCGCACAGGCACTCGTAGTCCTTGACCGGTCCGAAGATCTTCGAGCAGAACAAGCCATCCCGCTCGGGCTTGAACGTGCGGTAGTTGATGGTCTCGGGCTTCTTGACCTCGCCGTACGACCAGGAGCGGATCGTTTCCGGCGATGCGAGCTTGATGCGGATAGCATCGAACTCTTCGGTCTGACCCTGCATCTTGTACAGGTTGAGCAGGTCTTTCATGTTCTAGTCCGCCTCCAGTTCGATGTTGATACCGAGGGATCTGATTTCCTTGAGCAATACATTGAAGGACTCAGGCATACCGGCATCCATGCGGTGATCGCCATCGACGATGTTCTTGTACATCGTGTTCCTGCCCTTCACGTCGTCCGACTTGACCGTCAGCATCTCGCGCAGCGTGTAAGCGGCGCCGTAGGCTTCGAGTGCCCAGACTTCCATCTCGCCGAAGCGCTGACCGCCGAACTGCGCCTTGCCGCCCAGCGGTTGCTGGGTGACGAGCGAGTACGGACCGGTCGAACGTGCGTGCATCTTGTCGTCGACAAGGTGATTGAGCTTCAGCATGTGCATGTAGCCGACCGAGACGGCTCGCTCGAAGCCCTCGCCGGTACGCCCGTCGAACAGCTCCAGTTGCCCTGATTCGGGCAGATCGGCAAGTGCCAGCATCTGTCGAATCTCCTTCTCCGAGGCACCGTCGAATACCGGCGTCGCCATCGGCACACCGCGCACGAGATTCTTCGCGAGCTCGGTGACTTCGGGATCGGAAAGCGACGCGATGTCGACCTGCTGCGAACTCCCTTCGTGGTTGTAGACCTTGTCGAGAAACGCCCGAATATCGGCCACCGCCTGCTGCGCCTTGATCATGGCGTTGATCTTGTGTCCGAGACCCTTGGCAGCCATGCCGAGATGCAGTTCCAGCACCTGCCCGACGTTCATGCGGGAAGGCACGCCGAGCGGATTCAGACAGATGTCCACCGGCGCACCGTTCTCGTCGTACGGCATGTCTTCGGTCGGCACGATCATCGAGATGACGCCCTTGTTGCCGTGACGACCGGCCATCTTGTCGCCTGGTTGCAGACGTCGCTTCACCGCCAGGTAGACCTTGACCATCTTCAGGACACCCGGGGCGAGGTCGTCTCCGGAGGTGATCTTCTCCTTCTGTTCCAGAAAACGCTGCTCGAACGCTTCACGCTGATCGGACATCTGCTGGCTCATGGCCTCGAGCTGGACGTTGAGCGCCTCGTCGTTCATCGAGATCTGGAACCACTGCTCGTGATCGAGCTTCTTCAGGTAGTCACGCGTGACCTTGTCGCCCTTGGCCAGTCCGTTCGGCCCCTTGTCGGCTTCCTTGTTGGCGATCAGCTTCTCGATACGCTGATAGACGTCGTTCTCGATGATGCGGGTCTCGTCATCGATGTCCTTGCGAACCTGCTTGAGCTCGTCACGCTCGATCTGCTGCGCACGCGCATCCTTGTCGACGCCATCGCGCGTGAACACGCGCACGTCGATGACGGTCCCGTCCATGCCGGGCGGCACGCGCAGTGAAGTGTCCTTCACGTCGGATGCCTTTTCGCCGAAGATCGCCCTGAGGAGCTTCTCTTCCGGCGTCAGCTGAGTCTCACCCTTCGGGGTGACCTTGCCGACGAGAATGTCGCTGGGCTGGACTTCGGCCCCGACGTAGACGATGCCCGACTCGTCGAGCTTCGAGAGCAGCCCCTCGGAGACGTTCGGAATGTCGGCGGTGATGTCCTCGGGCCCGAGCTTGGTGTCACGAGCGACGCAGGTCAGCTCCTCGATGTGAATCGTCGTGAAGCGATCTTCCTGCACGACACGCTCCGAGATCAGGATCGAATCCTCGAAGTTGTAGCCGTTCCACGGCATGAACGCGACCAGCATGTTCTGACCGAGCGCCAGTTCACCCATGTCGGTCGACGGGCCGTCAGCGAGCACATCGCCACGTTCGATCTTGTCACCGACGCGCACCAGCGGTCGCTGGTTGATGCAGGTGTTCTGGTTTGAACGGGTGTACTTGGTCAATGTGTAGATATCGACACCACCCGCGCCTGACGTGGCTTCCGAATCGTGCACGCGCACGACGATACGACCGGCGTCGACGATATCGACACGTCCACCCCGCTTCGCGACGACGGCGGAGCCTGAGTCGACCGCGACGATACGTTCGATGCCGGTGCCGACAAGCGGCTTCTCGGCACGCAGCGTCGGTACGGCCTGCCGCTGCATGTTCGAGCCCATCAGTGCGCGGTTGGCATCGTCGTGTTCGAGAAACGGAATGAGTGCAGCTGCCACCGACACGATCTGCTTTGGTGAAACGTCCATGTACTCGACCTTGTCCGGCGTCGACATGGTGAACTCGTTGTTGGTTCGAACCGACACGAGATCGCTTGTCAGGCGGTTGCTGTCGTCAAGCTCGGCATTGGCCTGGGCGATGACGAAGTTGCCTTCCTCGATGGCTGACAGATACTCGATCTTGTCCGTCGCGACACTCTTCTCGACCTTCCGGTAAGGCGTTTCGAGAAAACCGAAGCTGTTGGTACGCGAATAGACAGCCAGCGAGTTGATCAGGCCGATGTTCGGACCCTCCGGTGTCTCGATCGGGCAGACACGACCATAGTGCGTCGGGTGCACATCGCGCACTTCGAAGCCCGCGCGCTCGCGCGTCAGTCCACCGGGCCCGAGCGCCGAGATACGACGCTTGTGGGTCACTTCGGACAAGGGATTGTTCTGATCCATGAACTGGCTGAGCTGACTCGAGCCGAAGAATTCCTTGACGGCGGCCGCCACCGGCTTCGCGTTGATGATGTCCTGCGGCATGAGACCCTCACTTTCGACCATGCCCAGACGCTCGCGCACGGCACGCTCGACCCGTACGAGACCGACCCGGAATACGTTCTCGGCCATCTCGCCAACCGATCGAATGCGACGATTGCCCAGGTGGTCGATGTCGTCGACGACGCCGTTGCCATTGCGGATGTCGATCAATACCTGCATGACAGACAGGATGTCTTCCTTGTCGAGCGTACCGGGACCTTCCGAGGTATCGCGCATCAGGCGACGGTTGAACTTCATGCGACCGACCGGCGACAGGTCGTAACGGTCCGGCTCGAAGAACAGGTTGTTGAAAAGGTTCTGCGCCGCTTCCTTGGTCGGCGGCTCGCCCGGTCGCATCATCCGATAGATCTCGACCTGAGCTTCGAGCTGGGTACGCGTCGGGTCGATGCGCAAGGTGCTCGAGATGTACGGGCCGCGATCGAGATCGTTGACATAGAGAACCTCGAGCTTCTTGACGCCTGCCGCACGAATCTGTTCGATGAGTTCGGCGGTGAGTTCGGCATTCGCCTCGGCGATGATCTCGCCACTCTCGGTATCGACCACATCGTGGAACAGGATCTTGCCGACCAGGTACTCCTCCGGCACTTCGAGCTTCTTGACCTTGGCATCTTCCAGCTGGCGTACGTGGCGAGCAGAAATACGTCGGCCGGTTTCCACAACCACTTCCTTGCCGGCCTTGATGTCGAACACGGCCGTTTCGCCGCGCAGCCGCTCAGGCACCAGCTCCATCTCGATCTTGCCGGGCCCGCTCTTCGGGTGAGTCATCGAGATCTTGTGAGTCTCGAAGAAGGTCTCCAGGATGTCGCTCGTCTCGTAGCCAAGTGCACGCAGAACGATGGTTGCCGGCAACTTGCGACGGCGGTCGATCCGGGCGAAAAGGCAATCCTTCGGGTCGAATTCGAAGTCGAGCCAGGAGCCGCGATACGGGATGATGCGCGCGCTGAACAACAGCTTGCCCGAGGAGTGCGTCTTGCCACGATCGTGGTCGAAGAACACGCCCGGGGAGCGGTGCAACTGACTGACGATGACGCGCTCGGTACCGTTGATGATGAAGGTGCCGTTACCGGTCATGAGCGGCAATTCGCCCATGAAGACTTCCTGCTCCTTGATGTCCTTGACGACCTTGCTGCTCGCCGGCGCCGTCTTGTCATAGATGATCAGGCGTGCGAGTACGCGCAGTGGCGCAGCAAAGGTAAGCCCGCGAATCTTGCACTCGCGTTCGTCGAACGCCGGCTTGCCGAGTCGGTAGCTGACATAGTGCAACTCGACGTTGCCCGAGTAGCTGACGATCGGCATGACGCTGTTGAAAGCCCCGTGCAGTCCGATCTCGACACGCTCCTCGGCCGCCTTGTCCTCCTGCAGGAAGGTGCGGTAGGAATCGAGCTGCGTCTGCAGCAGATAGGGAACCTCGAGGATCGGCGCACGCTTGCCGAAATCCTTGCGGATTCGCTTCTTTTCAGTGAACGAGAAAGCCATCGACGATCCTCACGGTCTTGTTGACAGCCACCGGGCAAGCGCCTGTCGTACGAAATTCGGGCGGACTGCAACCACGCTGTTGAGGCGCCGGCACAGCTCCTTGTCAAACTGCCATCGCGTAGAACGACGACAGGCCGGCGGTCAGAGCGACCGCCAGCCTTTTGTCGTCACGGCACAAACGGCCCGCGACGCGATGGTGTTGCGCCCATCCTGCGACGCTTGCCGTATGTGAATACTGACTGTAATAACGGGCCTTCAGTTGGCTACAGATCGAAACAACCCGAGCTCGACCGGAGGCCTGACTACTTGAGCTCGACAGTCGCGCCGGCTTCTTCCAGCGCCTTCTTGAGCTCTTCGGCTTCTGCCTTCTCGGCACCTTCCTTGATCGCGGCGGGCGCACTTTCGACCAGATCCTTCGCCTCTTTCAGGCCAAGACCCGTTGCCGCTCGCACAGCCTTGATGACGCCAACCTTGTTCTCACCGAAGCTTGCCAGCATGACGTCGAATTCGGTCTGCTCCTCGGCGGCTGCACCACCGGCATCACCACCGGCGGCCGGCGCGGCCGCAACAGCTGCAGCGGCAGACACGCCGAACTTCTCTTCCATTGCCTTGACGAGGTCGACGACCTCCATGATGGTCATGCTTGAAATGGTGTCAAGCATCTCTTCCTGGGAAACTGCCATTGTGTTTGTTCTCTAGTCGATTCGAAATGAGTTGTAGAAAGCGTTCAGGCGAGTGCCTGCCGATCGTTCGATCTGTCGGGAAACCGGACCTGAATTCAGGCCGACTTCGACACACGAACGGCCTCGACCGTCCTCACCAGCTTGCCGGGTACCTCGTTGAGTGTGCGCACGAACTTGCCGATCGGCGCCTGCATGACAGACATCAGTTGCGCCAGTGCCTCGTCCCGGGTCGGGAGATTGGCCAGCTTGCCGATATCCTTGCCTTCGATCGTCTCGCCGCCGATGGCACCCACCGTGACCACGAGCTTGTCGTTGAGCTTGGCGAAATCGCGAAAGAGACGTGCCGCCGAACCCGGATCCTCATCTGAGAATGCGAGCATCAACGGACCACTCAGACGGTCGTTCATGCACTCGAACTCGGTCCCCTTGACTGCCAGTCGTGCCAGGGAATTCTTGACCACTCGCACATACACACTGTTCTGACGTGCCTTGACACGGAGTTCAGTGAGTTGCGATACGGTCAGTCCCCGGTATTCGGCAGCCACTGCCGACGAAGCGTTGGCCGCGATACCGGCAACCTCCGCGACGACAGCCTGCTTCTCTGCGTAAGTCAGAGCCATGGAGCACCTGTTGTTGAAACCTCTCCGACATCGGAGAGACGTATTACCCGGCGAACCGCTTTGCCACCCATCGGCGTCATGGTTCGCCCCCTCCGGTTTGCAGTGCCTGCCGCGCGGCGCCAACGCCACACTGCACACCCTGCTCCCCGTCTGCGCAGGCCATTAAGCCCTTGAACATCGCTCTTGCCTGAAGAGCGGCCGATCAAGGACACCTGCGGTCTTCGACGAGCGCGACCGAAGGACATGGTCTTGCTCATTCGAACTCACCCCCACGTGCGATAACTTGCATGCGGAGGCTTGGTACCAATCGACGCCAGCGGCGTTCGATGCCATTCAGATCAGTAGTGTCAAACCAGCGGCGAATGATCGATTGTCAGCCCTGGCCCCATCGTTGTCGATACAGTGACTTTTTTCATGTAGATGCCTTTCGCGGCAGCGGGCTTGGCACGCTGCAGATCGGCGATCAGATGCGTCAGGTTCTCCAGCAACTGCTGCGGCTCGAAGGTGACCTTGCCCAGCGTGGTGTGCACGATGCCCGCCTTGTCAGCGCGATAACGCACCTGACCCGCCTTGGCGTTGCGTACCGCCTCGGCAACGTTCGGCGTGACCGTCCCGACCTTCGGGTTCGGCATCAGGCCACGGGGACCGAGAATGGTTCCCAACGCACCCACGACGCGCATGGCATCGGGTGCCGCGATGACGACGTCGAAGTCGAGATCACCGCCCTTGACCGCTTCGGCAAGGTCCTCGAAACCGACCCGGTCAGCCCCTGCTTCCGTCGCCGCTTCTGCTTGCGGGCCTTGCGCGAACACCGCCACCCGCACGGTCTTGCCGGTGCCGTTGGGCAGAACACTCGAGCCACGTACGACCTGGTCCGACTTTCGCGGATCAACGCCAAGATTGACGGCAACGTCGACCGACTCCTCGAACTTGACCGATGACAGCTCCTTGAGCAGCGCGAAGGCTTCCTCGATATCGTAGGACTTCAGCGGATCGACCTTGTCGCGTATCGTTCGCGTGCGCTTGCCGAGCTTTGCCATCGTCAGACTCCCTCTACCGTCAAGCCCATGCTGCGGGCCGTCCCTGCAATGGTCCGCACCGCTGCATCCATGTCGGCCGCCGTCAGATCCGGCTCCTTCGTGGTCGCGATTTCCTCGAGCTGTGCCCGGGTGACCTTGCCGACTTTCTCGGAATTCGGACGCCCGCTGCCCTTGGCGACACCGGCCGCCTTGCGCAGCAGGATCGACGCAGGAGGCGTCTTCTGGATGAATGTGAAGCTGCGATCGTTATAGACGGTGATGACGACCGGAATGGGCAAGCCCGCTTCCATGCTCTGCGTCGACGCATTGAACGCCTTGCAGAACTCCATGATATTGACACCGTGCTGACCGAGGGCAGGACCCACCGGCGGACTCGGATTCGCCTGACCCGCAGGTACCTGCAGCTTGATATAAGCCGTGACCTTCTTTGCCATCTCTCTCTCCTGTCGGGTGCGAGCGCTCCGCCATCAGTCGATGCGTGAGCTCCCCGACGCTCAACGTCGCCCGGCGGGCAACCTAACGTGCGGACTCATGTGCCGTTATCTGGCATTCAGCCCGTTGCCCAAATGGATCAGGCCTTCTCGACCTGACTGAAATCCAGCTCGACCGGAGTCGAGCGCCCGAAAATCTGCACGGCTACGAGCAATCTGTTCTTGTCGAAATTGACTTCTTCGACGACACCGTTGAAATCGTTGAACGGCCCATCGGTCACACGGACAACCTCGCCGACGTCGAAAAGTACCTTCGGTCGCGGCTTTTCCACACCTTCCTGAACGCGTTGCAGGATGGCATCGGCCTCCTTGTCGGAGATTGCGGCCGGACGATCGGCCGTGCCGCCGATGAAGCCGAGCACCTTGGGAACGTCCTTGACGAGGTGCCAGGTCTCGTCGTCAAGCTCCATGCGCACAAGAACATAGCCCGGGAAGAACTTTCGCTCCGAGCGACGCTTCTGCCCGTTGCGAATCTCCACCACCTCTTCGGTCGGCACGAGAATCTCACCGAACTTCTCGTCAGCACCGGCACGCTCGATACGTTCAGCAAGCGATCGCTTGACCGTACCCTCGAAGCCTGAAAATGCCTGTACAACGTACCAGCGCTTACTCATTGCCTAAATCCCCGTGACCATTCGAAAGGCTCCGGACAGGAGCATGTCGAGTAGCCAGAGGAAGATACCGACAATGATGACGATGACAACGACCGTCAGCGTCGTCTGTGTGGTTTCCGCCCGGCTTGGCCAGACGACCTTGCGAACCTCGGTGCGGGCATCCTTGAAGAATGCCACGGTACGCTTGCCGAGTGCGGTCTGATAGATGATGAACGCCACCACACCGGCGACCGCCAGCAATGCCAGCGTGCGCAGCAAAAGCGACTGCTCGGCGAACACATAGAACGCGACGAGACCCGCCAGTCCCAGTGCGCCGGCAAGCACGAACTTGATCGTGTCGGCGCTGCTCGTCGGTACTTCGGCCCTGCTAACCATCAAGTGGATGTCCTGCTGCGCGAGCCGAAACCCGCAGTGATGATCCGAGCGCTGCAGACGGATTGGCAGGCCAGGAGGGAATCGAACCCCCAACCTGCGGTTTTGGAGACCGCCGCTCTGCCAATTGAGCTACTGGCCTAATCCACCTGCTACCGCTTCGTACCGCATGAACCCGACCTGGAACCGTCGGGGCCCTGCCTTGTCACACGCCACCCGGAGGTCGCCTGCAACATTCCCTTGCCCGCTACTCGATGATCTTGGAGACGACGCCGGCGCCGACCGTGCGACCGCCTTCACGGATCGCGAACCGCAGCCCGTCCTCCATCGCGATCGGATTGATCAGCGCCACCGTGATCTTCACGTTGTCTCCCGGCATCACCATCTCCGTTCCCGACGGCAACTCCACCGCCCCCGTCACGTCCGTCGTACGGAAGTAGAACTGCGGCCGGTAGTTGTTGAAGAACGGCGTGTGCCGCCCACCCTCATCCTTGCCCAGCACGTAGATCTCCGCCTCGAACTTCGTGTGCGGCGTGATCGTCTTCGGCTTGCACAGCACCTGACCCCGCTCGATGTCCTCCCGCTTCGTACCGCGCAGCAGAATCCCCACGTTGTCTCCCGCCTGCCCCTGATCCAGGAGCTTCCTGAACATCTCCACCCCCGTCACCGTCGTCTTCTGCGTGTCGCGGATACCGACGATCTCGATCTCCTCACCCACCTTCACGATCCCGCGCTCCACCCGACCCGTCGCCACCGTCCCTCGACCCGAGATCGAGAACACGTCCTCCACCGGCATCAGGAACGGCAAATCCACCGGTCGGTCCGGCATCGGGATATACGTATCCAGCGCCTCCACCAGCCGCTCGATCGACGGCCGTCCGATTTCCGACGTATCTCCCTCGATCGCCTTCAGCGCACTGCCCGTGATGATCGGCGTGTCGTCCCCCGGAAACTCGTAGCTGTCCAGCAGCTCCCGCACTTCCATCTCCACCAGCTCCAGCAGCTCCGCGTCGTCCACCATGTCCGCCTTGTTCAGGTACACGATGATGTACGGCACGCCCACCTGACGCGCCAGCAAAATGTGCTCCCGCGTCTGCGGCATCGGGCCGTCCGCCGCCGAACACACCAGGATCGCGCCGTCCATCTGCGCCGCTCCCGTGATCATGTTCTTCACATAATCCGCGTGCCCCGGGCAATCCACGTGCGCGTAGTGACGGTTCGCGCTCTCGTACTCCACGTGCGCCGTCGCGATCGTGATGCCCCGGGCCTTCTCCTCCGGCGCATTGTCGATCTGGTCATACGCACTCGCCGATCCACCGAACTGCTCTGCCTGGCAGATCGTCAGCGCCGCTGTCAGCGTCGTCTTGCCATGGTCGACATGGCCGATCGTCCCCACGTTCACGTGCGGTTTCGTTCGTTCGAATTTTTCCTTGGACATGCGGTGGTAGCCTCTAACCGGTCGCTGGGTGTGGCGATGGATCGTCTTTGACAAACTCCGATACGCCGCAGGAGCGACTCATCGGTACGTCGAAGTGGAGCTCATAACCGGATTCGAACCGGTGACCTCTTCCTTACCAAGGAAGTGCTCTACCGACTGAGCTATATGAGCGATGCTTCCGAACACGGTACAAGACGACCGAATGGAGCGGGTGAAGGGATTCGAACCCTCGTCATCAGCTTGGAAGGCTGAGGTTCTACCATTGAACTACACCCGCATCGACTCGACCGTCGAAATAATTTCACTGCCTGTATGACTGCTATCCTGCCCATCTGGTGGAGGGAGGAGGATTCGAACCTCCGAAGGCTGAGCCAGCAGATTTACAGTCTGCCCCCTTTGACCGCTCGGGAATCCCTCCATACAGGCAAGCCGGGTATTATCATAATTGCCAGACACGCTGTCAACCACTGCCCGAGGTCAGTCAACCGGATCTTCACGGGTTCAGAGTGCCGCTATCACGTTGACTGACCACGGCTATCGCCGATGCGCTCTCGCTAGCCGAGAAACTCACCAACCGGTTGCAGGTTCTCGATGTGATCACAGATGGTCTTGATGATCATCTGGATGGGCGTGGCGACGACCAGGCCGATCGGCCCCCAAAGCCAGCCCCAGAACAACAGGCTGACGAAGATGGCCACCGCGTTGAGGCTGACGGCGCGACTGGTCATCCAGGGCGTCAGCAGGCTCCCTTGCACACTCGTGATGACGAGAGACACGCTCGCCACGAGCAGCGCATCCGTCAATACACCGAACTGCAGGAAAGCAGTCAGGCCCGAGGCAATGAACACAAAGGCCGGCCCGACGTACGGCACCACGCTCGACACACCGGCAATGACGCCCCAGAGCAGGGCTCCCTCGACTTCGAGCCACCAGAACGACGCGTAGGTGACGATGCCGACGAAGATGGCACCGACCAGCATGACGAAGAAGAAGCGACGGATCTGGTCGTTGATCTCGTCGAGAATCTGCAAGGTGACTTTCTTCTCGCCGAGGCTGGCGCCCGAGGTCCTGACGGCCTTCTGGCGGTAGAGCTTTCCCGACGCCAGGATGAAGAAGACCAGCAACAGCACCGTCAGCACCTGCGCGGCGAACACCAGCACACCAAGCGAGCCGTCCAGCAGGAAATCGACGTACTTGCCGCGCCCTTCGGAGAGGACGACAGTCGGTTGGACAGCGACCTCCGCCGCCTCCTCGACTCCGGTCTGCACGACGGCCTGGTCGGCCGCCTTCTCGATCTCGACTGCCGCCTCGCGCAGCTTGTCGATGACGCTCGTGTCGGCTGACCTGGCAGGATTGCTCTGGTTGAACTTGCGAATGGCCGCCGGCACTTTGTCGATCAACTCGACCGCCTGTTCCTGCAACGCGATGACGCCATAACCGGACGCCGTGACGATGCCCATCACGATCAGCGCAGCGCCGAGTGCTCGCGGTACGAACAGGCGATGCCGCATGAAGGACACCACCGGGTAGAGGGCATAGCTCAGGAGTACCGCGAGGACAACCGGCGCAAAAAAGCTGCGAGCAAGATAGAGGCTCGCAATCACCGCAATCGTCGCCAGGATGGCGAGCGACGGATTGCGGATGTCTATCGGCCCGGCGACTGCTGCGGGTTCGTCAGACTTGTGAGGGTGAAGCGCCACGGGAATGGCGTCAGTGGTGCGTCAAGGTGATATTGACGTGGCTGTCGCTATCACGCGGATGCACACCTGCTCAATGATTCAGGATCTGACTGAGGAAGAGCCTGGTGCGCTCGTGCTGAGGATTATCAAAGAACGAGTTCGGTTCGTTCTCCTCGATTATCTGCCCTCCGTCCATGAAGATGACGCGATTGGCAACGGTCTTCGCAAAGCCCATCTCGTGAGTGACACAGATCATCGTCATGCCCTCTCTCGCCAGTTCGATCATGACGTCGAGAACTTCCTTGATCATTTCGGGGTCCAGGGCGGACGTCGGCTCGTCGAACAACATGATCTTGGGATTCATGCAAAGCGATCGGGCGATGGCGACGCGCTGCTGCTGTCCGCCCGAGAGCTGGCCCGGATACTTGTCGGCCTGCTCGGGAATGCGCACCCGCTCGAGGTACTTCATGGCCACTTCCTCGGCCTCGCGCTTGGGCATCTTCTTGACCCAGATGGGCGCAAGGGTGCAGTTTTCGAGCACGCTCAGGTGCGGGAAGAGGTTGAAGTGCTGGAACACCATGCCGACCTCGCGACGCACGGAATCGATATTCTTCAGATCGTTGGTCAGCTCGATCCCATCCACATTTATCGATCCCGCCTGATGTTCCTCGAGACGATTGATGCACCGGATGAGTGTCGACTTGCCCGAGCCGGAAGGACCGCAGATGACGATTCGCTCGCCCCGACGAACCTCCAGATCGATGCTCTTCAGGACATGAAACTGGCCGTACCACTTGTCCATGTCCGTGATGCGAATGACGACTTCACTGGACACCTGGAGGGCAGCGACTTCGGCAGCCGCGGCAGAATCGATGGGTTCGATACTCATGTTCGCTTCCTTTTCACGTTCGCGACTGCAGACCGGTCTGCGCCCTTCACGGGCACTTGCGATCAGCGCTTGTGGCCCGTGTCGAGTTTTGCCTCGACATAGCGGCTATAGCGAGCCATCGCGTAGCAGCATACCCAGAATACCAGCGCGACGAACACGTAGCCGGTGTAGGGCACCGACTGTATGGACCAGTTGGGATCGTTGATCGAGGACTGGACGATACCGAGCAGATCGAGGAGCCCGATGATCAGCACAAGTGTCGTGTCCTTGAACAGACCGATGAAGGTGTTGACGATACCCGGAATGACGATCTTCAACGCTTGCGGCAGGATGATCAGGCGCATCATCTTCCAGTAGGGCAAGCCGAGCGCCATGGCGCCCTCGTACTGCCCTTTCGGTATGGCCTGCAAGCCACCACGAACCACCTCGGCCATGTAGGCCGATGCGAACAGCGCCACGCCGATGACCGCCCGCAAGAGCTGGTCGAAGGTGACGTCCGGCGGCAGGAACAGCGGGAACATGACTGACGCCATGAACAGCACCGCGACCAGTGGGATGCCGCGCCAGAATTCGATGAAAAGGGTACAGGCCAGCCTGACGATCGGCATGGTGGAACGACGACCGAGCGCAAGGACGATACCGAGTGGCAGTGACGCGACGATGCCCGACAGGGCGATGACAAGCGTCAGCATGAACCCACCCCAACGCGCCGTGCCGACGGTCTTCAGGCCGAACAGTTCGCTGCCTGAGAGAAGAAAGAACGAAACCACGGGGAAGATCAGCAGCATGAACATCCCGATCCATTTCCGTCCCGGCGTCTTCTCGAACGCGAGCAGGAGCACACCGATGAGCAAGACCACGAGCACGATATCGACTCGCCAGCGTTCCGCACGGGGATAGAAACCATAGAGAAACTGCTCCCAGCGCGCACTGATGAACGGCCAGCACGCACCGCCCGGATTGGCGCGGCAGGCATCCGCACCGCCTGTCCAGTTCGCCCCGGTAACCATCCAGTCGACGACGGGCGGCACCGAGTAGATCACCAGCGCCAGCGACAACAACGTCAGGATCGCATTGCCAGTGGAATTGAAAAGGTTGTCACGTAGCCACGCCACCAGGCCGTCGGTAGCGATCGGCGCCGGTCTGTCGGGCAGATCGCCCGCGTGGATCGAGCCGGTATTCGTATCGGTGTCTGCGCTCATGCTCTATCGCTCCACCAGACCCATACGCGAGTTGTACCAGTTCATGAAACTCGACGTGGCAAGGCTCAAGGTCAAGTAGACCGCAAGGGTCATGGCCATGATCTCGACCGCCTGGCCGGTCTGGTTCAGCGTGGTACCCGCGAACACGGCGAAAAGATCCGGATAGGCAATGGCGGTCGCCAGACTCGAATTCTTGGTCAGGTTGAGGAACTGGCTGGTCAGCGGTGGCACGATGACCCGCATGGCCTGGGGAATGACCACGAGCCGCATGCGATGGTTGGGCTTGATACCAAGTGCCGATGCCGCTTCGGTCTGGCCGTGGCTGACCGACTGGATACCGGCGCGCACGATCTCGGCGATGAACGCGGCGGTGTAGATGACCAGCGCCAGCAACAGTGCGACGAATTCCGGAATGATGGTGATGCCGCCCTGCAATGCGAAGCGAGACATTTCCGCCGGCACGAATTCGAGCGGCATGCCGCTCGCGAAGTGGACGATCAACGGCAGCCCGAGAATCAGCCCGAGTGCTGTCCAGCCAACAGGAAATTGTTGCCCGGTAAGGGTTTGCCGTCGACGCGCCCAGGCGCGCACCAGGAAACTCAGTGCGATGCCTGCGAACAGCGCCCACCAGACGTATTGGAAACCCGGCTGCCCGACAGGTTCAGCGAAGATGATGCCGCGATTGTTGATCGAGAAGAAGACACTGTCGCCGGATTCATGGAGTGAACGCGGTCCCGGCAAGGGCTTGAGCACGGCGCTGTACCAGAAGAGGATCTGCAGGAGCAGCGGGACGTTGCGAAAGAGCTCGATGTAGAACGTGGCGATCTTCTGCACCAGCCAGTTTGACGACAGGCGGGCGATACCGACGATGAACCCGAGCAGAAGCGCCAGAGCGCAACCTATCGCGGCGACGATGATCGTGTTGACCAGGCCGACATAGAAGACCTGCAGGTAATTCGAACTCTCGGAATAGTTGACGAACGGCGTGGTGATGATCCCGAAGCCCGCCGATGTACCGAGGAAACCGAATCCGGATGCCAGCCCGCGGGCCGCCATGTTGGTCGCGGTATTGTCGATGATCGACCAGACCAGCCAGGCGAGAACCGCGAGAACGATTGTCTGGAAGACCAGTGCACGCTTCGCCGGATCCCGCCAGAACGAGGTTGGAGTATCAGTGGCCATGCGCATGCACCCGAAATCCGATGGGACGACGTTGCGCCAGCCCGAGGTAGAAAAGCGAAGGGGCCCATCGCCCCTGCTCTGCCGGAGTGGACCGGCAGGACAGGTACGAAGGACCCCTTCTCACGACGAAATACAGCCTGGAACGGCTACTAGCGCATTGGCGGTGCGTAAAGGACGCCGCCGTCGGACCAGAGTGCGTTCAGACCTCGCTCGAGCTTCAGCTCGGTGTCAGGACCGACATTACGGTTGTAGCTTTCCTCGTAGTTACCGACGTGCTTGATGACACTGGCACAGAATCCGTTTTCGAGGCCGATCTTGCTGCCCAGGTCGCCATCCGCGCCGAGTATGCGCTGAATGTTCGGATCATCGGAGCCCATCATTTCCTCGACGTTCGTGGAATCGACACCGGCTTCCTCTGCATTGATCATGCAGTTGAGCGTCCAGCGCGCGATATCGGCCCACTGGCTGTCGCCATGTCGCACCAACGGGCCCAGCGGCTCCTTGGAAATCAGTTCTGGCAGTACGATATGGTCGTCAGGTGCGGCAAGCTTGGTGCGCTGTGCAGCAATACCCGAACGGTCGGTGGTGTAGACATCACAACGGCCAGCATCATAGGCCGCGACGACCTCGTCGGCTTTCTCGAAGGCGACGACTGTGTAGTCCATTCCCTGTGAACGGAAATAGTCAGCGACGTTGAGTTCGGTGGTGGTACCGGTGTTCGTGCAGACCGCTGCCCCGTCAAGTTCGGCCGCGCTCGAGACTTCAAGTTTGGTCGGCACCATGAAGCCCTGACCGTCGTAGTAGTTGACGCCGACGAACTCACCGAAATCGGTGTCCCGGCTCATGGTCCAGGTCGTATTGCGCGCAAGGACGTCGATCTCGCCCGAGGTCAGCGCAGTGAACCGTACCTTCGCCGACAGGGGCGTGAATTTGGCTGCTTCAGGATCGTCGAAGACCGCGGCTGCAATGGCGCGGCAGAAATCGACATCCAGACCTGTCCAGTTGCCCTGGTCGTCCGGGTTCGAGAAGCCCGGCAGTCCCTGCGAGACGCCGCACTGGACAAAGCCCTTGCCTTTCACGGCATCCAGCGTTTCGTCAGCCTGCGCAAGGCCGGTAGCGCAAAGGCCTGCGGCTGCGAGCGCGGCTGCGAGCGCTGTTGTCTTGTTTGTTCGCATAAGTGATCTACTCCGAAAACAGGTTGTTGTGTGGATGAATGGATACTTTCCGTACGGTTTCTTCATACAGAAATACAGGAAGGGGGCCTGGACGGTTCGTGACAATGAGTCATCACAGCACTGCTCTGCCCTCACGTACGCGGAAATTAACACAACGAAATGTGACGGAAAGAAAATTGCATTGCCTTACGCGCCATTCGTCTGACGGCCGAACGCGAATGCACGAGCGGTTCGGACGAGTGTACCGGGCGTGAAAGCAGCCGCCACAATGCGGTCAATGCTCTCTATAAGAGAGCTAAAGGACGCTTTGAACGTATACTTCAGCGGCTTCGATCGTGCATTTCCCGATTCAGAGCCGTTCGCCCGCATATTTTCGCGAACCTGAAACAGCGTCCAGCCCGCCACGAGGAGATCAACGCATGACCGACGGTCAGATCACGTTCACCACCGCCGATGGGAAGAGCTCGGTTTTGCCACGCATCTCTGGCACACACGGCCCGGACGTCGCGGACGTGCGCGGTCTGCACAAGGATACCGGGCTGTTCACCTACGATCCCGGCTTCGCGACGACGGCAAGTTGCAAGAGTTCAATCACCTTCATCGATGGGGATGAAGGGATCCTGCTGTATCGCGGATACCCGATCGAGCAGCTCGCGGAGCACAGCTCTTATCTGGAAGTCTGTTACCTGCTCATGTACGGCGAGCTGCCGAACAAGAGTCAAGGGACGAACTTCGAACGGACCATCACCCAGCACACGATGGTGCACGAGAACATCCGACGCTTTCTGAAGGGTTTCCGCTACGACGCACATCCGATGGCAATGCTGGTCGGCACAGTAGGCGCAATGAGTTCGTTCTACCACGACTCAACCGATGTCACCAACCCCCAACACCGCGAGATTTCCGCGCAGCGCCTGATTGCCAAGATGCCGACTGTAGCGTCCTACTGCTACAACCACCATCTCGGCAAACCCTTCATGTACCCGGACAACAATCTCAGCTATGTCGAGAACTTCTGCCGGTTGATGTTTGCCGTCCCCGCAGAGGAATATCAGCTTGACCCTGTGGCGGTCAAAGCGATCGAGCTCATCATGATCCTGCACGCTGATCACGAGCAGAATGCCAGCACATCGACCGTCCGGCTGGCCGGTAGTTCGGGGGCCAATCCGTTCGCGTCCATCGCCGCGGGCATCGCTTCGCTCTGGGGTCCCGCACACGGTGGCGCCAACGAATCGGTCATCAACATGCTGGATCGGATCATCTCCGCTGGCGAGACGATCGAACAGACCATAGCCCGAGCGAAGGACAAGGACGACCCCTTCCGACTGATGGGCTTCGGCCATCGCGTATACAAGAATTTCGACCCGCGGGCGAAGTTGATTCAGAAGATGTGTCACGAGCTTCTCGGCAAACTCGATGGCGACCAGCCTCTGTTCGAGCTGGCCATGGAACTCGAGCAGGCGACACTTGCCGACGAATACTTCGTCGAGAGAAAGTTGTATCCGAATGTCGACTTCTACTCGGGCATCATCCTGCGTGCACTTGGCATACCGATGAGCATGTTCACCGCGATGTTCGCCATTTCCCGAACGGTCGGCTGGATCTCGCACTGGATGGAAATGCACGAAGATCCGGAATTCCGCATCGGTCGACCGAGGCAGATCTACACAGGCGCCGCCCGCCGCGACTACCCGTCCTGACCGCATCAGCGTGAAGGCAACGATCACCGCGTCGGCGTTCACGTCGGCACTGTCTTTGGCAGCCAACGGCGTCTCGATCGTCGCCACCTCCCTTCGCGGCGAGCGCGCCGGGCTGACCGTAAGCTCGATGTGTTCGGTCTGTGCCGAACCCGCATTGCTGCTCGTCTGCATCAACGCCGACAACGAGTTCTGCGCCATGGCAGATGAATCGGGCAGCTTCTCGATCAACATCCTGAAGGACGATCAGACAGACGTTTCTAACGTGTTCGCCGGGCTCGCCGATACCGATGACGCTGATCGCTTTACGGGTGTCGGCGAATGGACAACTCTGACCAGTGGAGCACCCATCCTGACCGATGCCCTGGTATCACTGGACTGTGAAGTCGACACGACGCTCGAGCGCGGCACTCACCGCATCTACCTTGGCCATGTGATCGACGTCCGGACAACGCGCGGCAATCCACTGATCTACACAGCGCGAGGCTATGCGGCACTGCAGACCGATGAAAATTGAGCCGCCTGCGGATACTCGCGCCGGACCATGACGCTGCTGTTCCAGTGCGAAGGTGACACCGACGGCAGCATGCTGCAGGCATTGCGTGCGGCCTTGCCAGAGCAGCAGATCAGACGTTGGCCCGATGAAGTCGGTCGTCGTGATGAAATAGAACAGGCTGTCGTGTGGATGCCGCCCGAAGACTTCTTCGACGGTCTCACGCACCTTACGCACATTCATCTGCTTGCCGCGGGTGCGGACCAGCTGTTGAGTCACCCTGGCTTGCCGCCGTCGGCAAGCTTGCTGCGCCTCGAAGATGCCGGCATGGGCGATCGCATGGCCGAGTACGTCCTCTACGGAGTTCTTCATGCGCAGCGACGTTTCGGCGATCTGGCAGAGGCTTCTCGCGCGCGTCGCTGGGCTCGCGACATAGCGGTTCCGCCGGCCACTGAACATCGCGTCGGGATTCTGGGTGCCGGTGTGCTCGCTACCCTGGTAGCAAGGCGTCTCGTTGCCAACGGATACCCGGTTGCCTGCTGGAGTCGCAGCGAGAAGTCGCTACCTGATGGCATCAGGGGATATGTCGGCAAGCAGGGGCTTGTGTCCATGCTGCCGCATATCGACACACTCGTCTGTCTGCTTCCACTCACCGAAGCCACGCACGGCATACTGTCGGCAGAGCTGTTCGCGAAGCTTCGGCCCGGCGCTTACCTGATCAATTGCGCGCGTGGCGGACACCTGTGTGAAACCGATCTGACTGCCGCTCTTGACGCCGGACAGCTCACGGGCGCCCTCCTCGATGTCTTTCAGCGCGAGCCCTTGCCGCAAGCGCATCCCTTCTGGCAGGACCCACGCATTACCGTGACCCCGCACCTCGCGGCGCCGAGCCCGGTGGCAGGATCGATCGAGCAAGTGGCTGCGAATGTCAGAGCTATCGCTTGCGGTGGTGAGCTATCCGGAATCGTCGATCGGTCGAGAGGCTACTGACCACTGCACGCCTCTGATCGCAGCCTACTCACTCTTTTCAGTCAGTGGCTCAAGGGTGGAAGAAGCGCCGCCCGCCGTCGATCGCGCCAGGCTCGCCACGGTCCTCAGCACGATCTGCCTGACCAGTTCATCCCGTAATTCGGCGCGCAGGATGGACGCCTCGTTCTCCTTGCCGAGTACCTGTGATTCGTCATAGGTGTACTCCCGCTTGACCTGAACACGATCCGCTCGCGGCGGTGATCTCGACGGACTGGCCGTATCGACGACCGGCCGGCTGATGGTCAACATGATTTCGTGCGCCAGTTCGTACTCGCTGACACGGCCGGTACTTCTGACTGAGACGATACGCTGGGTCTGCCGCTCACCCGCGACGCGCAAGACGATATCGGCTGCGTCGCGATTGTCGGCTATTCGAAACGCCCGGTCGCGCAGCGACGCCTGCAGTGCGTCCTCTATCGAGAGGTTCCGGTCGCTATCGATGAACAAGCTCCCCGGATCACTCAGACTGATGACTTCGCCGCGCGGGCGGAAGCCGCAAGCCACCACGACTGACGTCATCAGGAGAATCGCCACAAGGGTACGGAACCGGCGGCCGCCCGGTCCGCCTCGATCCGATCCGGCTCCCTTCCGGGAAAGAGTGTCGCTGCGCATGCCAGGAGTGTACCGCGCGCTACACTGTCTCTCATGACCAGTACAGCCGCGGCCGACGCAGGATCTTTCATCGACGAAGCGTTCGCCGCCTACGGCATTGCCGACGAGCATTCCGAAGCCGCCCGTGCCGAAGCGGCAGCATGGCGCGAACAGGACGGGATCGATGATCCCGCCTTGACCGACCTGACCCCGCTGCCCTTCGTTACCATCGACAATGAAGATTCACGCGATCTCGACCAGGCGCTGCATATCTGCCGGGACGGCGACGACTACCGGATTCGTTACGCGCTGGCAGACGCTTCGTACTATGTACGCGCAGGGAGCGCTCTATTTGACGAAGCTCTGGCTCGAGGGTCGAGTTACTACGCACCAGACCGGGTTGCGCCGATGCTGCCGCGAGCCTTGTCAGAGGACCTCGTCTCGCTGGAACCTGACAAGCTGCGGCGCGCGCTCGTGTTCGACATCCGCCTGAATCAGGATGGCGAAACACTCAGTACACAAATAGTGCAAGCACGGATACGTAGTCGTGCACAGCTCAGCTATCACGGTGTACAAGCCTGGTACGACGATTCGGCTGCCGCTACCCCGAATGCCATGGATGTAGTGGATGTAGTGGATGTAGTGGATGCGGTGGATACGGTGGATACGGTGGATGCGGTGGATGCGGTGGATGCGGTGGATGCCAAGGATACGAGCTGGATCGAGAGTCTGAACCTGCTCTTCGACATCGGCCGGAAACTCAACCGGCTGGGCCGAAGACGCGGCGTCGTGACCTTTGATCGCCGCGAGGCCGATGTCGCCGTCGAAGGCCAACCAGGACGCTTCGTCGCGCGCCGACGTGCCAGGCTCGAAGTGGAACAATGGAATGCCGAGGTGAGCCTGCTGTGTAACCAGGAAGGCGCAAGCATGCTCGCGGCCCTGGATGCGATCCCGCCGGAGAGCGGACTTGAACCTATCTATCGCGTTCACGATGCACCGCTTGCCGGAAGGCTTCGCACGCTGCGCAAGCAACTCGATGCCTGGGTCGACCTGCACGGTTTCGAGACGCCCGGGAAAGGCAAGCAGAGTCACTGGCGCTGGCGCACGGAGCAGACGCTGGCGGACTATATCGACACCATTACCGCGACTGCAGACAACGCCGTCGATCGGGGTCGGGTACGGGCAATTCAACGCCAGGTGCTGGTATTGCAGCGTGCGTCGGAGTTTCGCGCCGAGCCGGGTCGACACCACGCACTTGCCGTAGACGGCTATGCCCGATTCTCGTCACCGATGCGGGAGGTCGTCGGCATCTACACGCACAAGGAACTGCTCGAGGCTCTCAAGGGTAGCGGCACCACCGATACGGCATTGCGAGACAGCGTTATCGAATCGGCAAACGCCGCCCGTCGTCGCCAGAAGTCTCTCGATAAAGACATCGGCTTCAAAGTCATCAACGACCTTCTGTCGAGTGACCTGGAAAGCGATTCCGCGCCTCTCCATCGAGGCACGGTCCTCGGGGTCAAGGGACACGGGCGCAGCGCGAGGAGCCGCGCGTATCTCTACATCGGCATAGAAGATCTCGCGCTCGATCTCAAGGTCTATGCAGAGGATCTCGTGCGTCGCTATGCAAGCGTCTATGCCTTCACGGAATTCACCGCCGTTGCCGATGATCCGCGCAAACCCACCTTTGTGCTGGGCGATGCGGTCGATATCCGTACCGTTGGCTTCGATGAGGAGCGATCGCGCTTCAAGCTTGATTTGGCGCTACGGGGGGAGGCGGCACGACGCGAGCGGCAGCGCGCTCGGCCAGCGTGATGCCACCGAGTACCAGCAGCAAGCCCGCGCCGTGGTACCACGCAAACTTCTCACCGAGAATGATCACCGCAAGCGCTGCACCGAATACGGGCACCAGATTGATGAAGAGCCCGGCACGATTGCCACCGATCAGTTCGACACCGCGCGCATAGGCGATCTGACTGAGAATGGTCGGAAAGATCACCACATAGACGAGCGCCAGCCAGCCCTCGAGCCTCGGCACCGACCACGCACCCTCCTCCTGCGACAACTCCCAGGCCGCGAAGGGCAGCGTCATCAGGAGCGCAGCGATCGAGATTGTCAGCATGTAGGACAACCAGTGAATCGGCGGTCTCCAGCGCAGGCCGAAGGTATAACCCGCGTAGAAAAGACAGCCAAGCAGCATGAACGCATCACCCCGATTGAACTGACCGTTCAGCAAGTCGAGTGGACGCCCGCTGGTCGTCGTGACGACAACACCTGCGATCGAGAGGGCGAGACCGAGCAACTGCAACGCTCGCACACGCTGCGAGAACACGACGAAGTTCGCGACCATGATGAGCAAGGGCATGGCAGCCTGCTCGATACTGACGTTGATGGCCGTTGTGTAGTTGAGCGCCAGGAACATCAGCAGATTGAATCCGCACATGCCAACGCCACCGAGCAGGAACAACAGCGGTAACTTTTCGCGCACGAGCGGCCAGTCACGCTGCAACGGGCGCCAAGCAAAGGGAATCAGCAACAGCGCCGCACATCCCCAGCGAACCATCGTCAAGGTGAAGGGCGACCAGTCCGCGGTTGCCAGCTTGCCGGCGACCGCATTACCGCCCCACATCAAGGGCGCGAGTGTCAGTAACAGCCAGGCATTGCTGCCGACCGGCCCAAGAAACTTCACGATGGCAACTTCACGAAGCCGATTTCACGAAGCGACCAGATTCACCAGCTTTCCGGGGACGACAATGACCTTACGCACGGTGAGACCTTCGAGGTGGCGCTCGACGCCATCGGCCAGCCGAGCCGCCGCATCGCACTCGTCACGGGAGGCTTCAGCAGAAACCTGTATCTCGGCGCGTCGCTTGCCGTTCACCTGCACGGCGAGCGTCAGCGTCTGGCGTGCCAGCGCCGCCTCGTCCAGCTCGGGCCAGGCCTCGTCGATCAGTGCGGAGGCGTAGCCGATTCGCCGCCAGAGCTCGTGCGCGACGTGGGGTGTGAAGGGTGCAAGAAGTCGCAGCAGGGCGGAGAAGCCCTCGTGCTTCACGGCAATCCCTGCATCCGAATCGTCCTCGAAGCGAGACAGCTCATTGAAGAGCTCCATCATCGATGCTATTGCCGTATTGAACGTCATGCGCCGTTCGATGTCGTCGGTGACCTTGCCGATGGTCTCGTGGGTCTTCCGGCGAATGGCGCGTTGCCCGTCATCGAGTTCCAGCGCGTCGATGTCGAGTTGTCGGCCGCCCTCGCCGAGCGCATCACCCGCACGCCACAGGCGACGCAGGAAGCGGTGCATCCCCTCGACACCACCCTCCTTCCACTCGAGCGACTGATGGGGCGGCGAATCGCTGACTGAAAACAGACGCACCGTGTCGGCCCCGTAGCGATCGATCATCGACAGTGGATCGACACCGTTGCTCTTCGACTTGGACATCTTCTCGACCCGGCCTACCGATACCGGCTGACCGTCCACGACCAGAGACGCACCATCGATGCGCCCCTTGTCGTCGCGCGTCAACTCGAGTTCGTCGCGGGAGAAATACTCGCGTTTGCCATCTTCGCTTTCACGCGAAAAGGTTTCCGCGACGACCATCCCCTGGGTCAGCAGACGCGTGAAGGGTTCATCCGATTCGACCAGCCCGACATCGCGCATCAATTTGTGGAAAAAGCGTGCGTACAAGAGATGCAACACCGCGTGTTCGATGCCGCCGATGTACTGGTCGACCGGCAACCAGTAATTGGCTCGATCGTCGAGCATGCTGTCGGCGTCCGCCGAGCAGTAGCGCGCGTAGTACCAGCTCGACTCGAAGAAAGTGTCGAAGGTGTCGGTCTCGCGAACGCCTGGCTTGTCGGTGCCGGGAACGGTCGTCTCGTAGAAACCCGGGTCCTTCTTGATCGGTGAATCCACACCCGAGTAGGCCACGTCCTCGGGCAACAAGACCGGCAAGTCCGCGTCCGGCACCGCGTGCGCCTGACCCTCTTCGTCGAAGATGATCGGTATCGGACAACCCCAGTAACGTTGCCGCGATATGCCCCAGTCGCGAAGCCGGTAATTGACCTTTCTTTCGCCGCCGGCCACTTTCTCGAGGTGCTCGCAGGTTGCCTCGAAAGCAGCTTCGTGCTCGAGCCCGTCGAAGCTCCCCGAATTGACGGTGCGGGTGTTTTCCTTGCCGAGAAACGCGCCTTCCGCGCAGTGCGAGTCATCGTCGCCGGCGTCGGCGGGCCGGATGACCTGACGAATCGGCAGTCCGAAACGGGTCGCGAATTCCCAGTCGCGCTGATCATGCGCTGGCACTGCCATGACCGCACCGGTCCCGTAGCCCATCAGTACGAAATTGGCTACCCAGACGGGAACACGCTCGCCCGTCACCGGATTGATGGCTTCGAAGCCCAAGGGCACGCCGCGTTTCTCGAGTGTCTCGAGAGCCGCTTCCGAGGTACCACCCTGCGCACACGCGGTGATGAAATCGGCCACTTCCGGACTCGATGTCGCCGCTGCCCGTGCAACCGGGTGCTCGGCCGCGACCGCCATGTAGGTTACACCGGCAACGGTATCGGGACGTGTGGTGTAGACCCGGATCGCATCGGCTTTTCCATCATCGGTGACATCGACAGGCGCGTCACCGCGACCGACCAGCTGAAAATCGAATTCGATGCCGGTCGAGCGGCCGATCCAGTGACGTTGCATGGTCTTGACCGCATCCGGCCAGCCGTCCATTTCGTCGAGCTCGGCCAGCAATTCATCGGCATAGTCGGTGATGCGCAGAAACCACTGCGGAATTTCCCGTCGCTCGACCTTCGCACCAGAGCGCCAGCCGCGCCCCTCCGCGTCCACCTGTTCATTGGCCAGGACCGTCTGCTCGACCGGATCCCAATTGACGACGGCCAGCTTGCGATACGCCAGCCCTTTCTCGAGCAGACGGGTAAAGAACCACTGCTCCCAGCGGTAGTACTCGGGCCGACAGGTCGCGATCTCGCGGGACCAGTCGTAGGCGAATCCGAGACGCTGCAGCTGCTCGCGCATTTCCTCGATGTTGCGGTAGGTCCATGCAGCCGGCGCCGTCTGGTTCTTGATGGCCGCATTCTCGGCCGGCAAGCCGAAGGCATCCCAGCCCATGGGCTGCAATACGTTGAAGCCCTGCATGCGCTTGTAGCGCGCCAGGACATCACCGATCGTGTAGTTGCGAACGTGACCCATGTGCAAGCTGCCACTGGGATAGGGAAGCATGCACAGGCAGTAGAATTTCTCGCGCGTGGAATCCTCGGTCGCACGGAATGCGTCGTTTTCCCGCCACGCGGTCTGCACCTCGTTCTCGATGGTGCGGAAGTCGTAGTCGGTCTGCATGAGTCAGGTCGTGTATCCGGTCGCGGCAGTCGATGATACAGGGCCTGCGAGTCGATCACGCCAGCTGTGACGCACGCACGGACGTCAGCCCGGAGATGGCGCACAATTCCCGCCGCTCAGGCTCTGTCAACGGAAATTGAAGACAACAGATACCGGGCGGAATCCTGTACGCGGTCTTGATCCCCCGTGTCAGGGGTATTAACCACCTCAGTCCGGGACAGCAGAATGCTAGCCTTGCGCGGTAATCGACCGCAGCAAGCAAAGACGGAGACCGACAGTATGAGCACGGACGGACGAGCCACCGATGTCAGACCCGGTCCCCATGGCGAGCAAAGTAGGGACGAGCCAAGCAGGGGCACGCGAGACGGGGGCGCTTGAAACATGCGCCCGCTGCCGCGATTGTGTTGCTGCTCAGGGTTGGCCATGCTCGGCAGCGTGGGCATTCTCCGGGCAGATAGCGACCTCGCCGTGACATTGGCGTCCGGAACTGCGCCTGGGAACGTGATTTTCGAGGTCAGAAACCAGGGCAGCGAAGCGGTCACGATGCTGATCACGAACACGCCGCTCGAACCACTGCTCGGCGACGATGTCTTCGACATCCGGCGTGCCACCAAGACCGGGCCGATGCTCGAACGGCCCGACTGGGTCGGGCCGCACGTCAGGAGATTGCCGCCGGCCAACGAGGATTTCGTCGATCTTGAACCTGGCGAGTCACGCTCTGCCGAGATCGATCTTGCTGCGCTTTATGAGGTTTCACGCGCGGCTGACTTCACCATCAGTTACAGCGGTGAACTCTTGACAGCGCCGTCCCTGCCCGACGGTGCAGCCCTCCGTGCACGGAGCGAAGACGCGCTGATCGGCGTCGAGCCGAGCAGCAATGCCGTGAGCATGCGGCTCGAGCCGTCGCTCACACGGCGTGCCAGACCACCGTCCTACAACGCCTGTTCATCGTCTGAGCAGGCCATCCTGTTCGAAGCGACCGGTGTCGCCGAGAACATCGCCAGCGAGTCACTCGACAGCCTGCGTGCGGTTCCCGCCGACCAGCGAGCCGCCGCTCGCCGCTACACCGAGTGGTTCGGCGCCTACACCGCTGATCGCTATACAACGGTGACCGACGGCTTCGAGATCATGCTCGATTCGCTGTCCAACGCACCGATGATCTACGACTGCACCTGTGATCGGGCGGGCGTGTTTGCCTACGTCTATCCCATCGCGCTGCACGAAATCTACCTGTGCCCGGTGTTCTGGGAGTCGCCTGTGCTCGGTATCGATTCGCGTGCCGGAACGCTGGTGCACGAGCTCTCGCACTTCACGTCGCTCGTGGGCACCGACGACCACGCCTACGGTCAGGAAGCCGCCCGTGCGTTGGCGAGCAGCTCACCCGATATGGCTGTGGACAATGCGGACAATTTCGGCTATTTCGCAGAGAATGTTCCGGAGCTGCCGATGAGCGGAGGCAGCGCTCCGCCGGCGCCGCAACCCGAACCTCAGCCACCGACCGCCGGCACGGCAGTCACACTCAAAATCGGCGTACCCGTCACTCGCGACATCGGCCGACAGGAAGTTCAGCTATTCGATGTCAACGGGGCGGATCGTGTGACGGTCACGCCCAGTAGTGGCGATCCCGATCTGTTTGTCTACAGCTCGGCGGCACGCACACAAGACACGCTGGTGTGCCGTTCGCGAGAAGAAAACCTGGACGTCGACAGCTGTCCGCTCGATGCGTCCGACACAGCCTATCTTGCCGTACTGGGGTACACGGCGGCCAGCTATGAGATCGTCGCTAGCGGTGAGGAGACATTGCCCGAGCCGGGACCCGATACCGGCATAGCCGATCCGATCCCCTTGAGCTACAGCACACCGGTATCCGCATCACTCGATCAGCGCGACGCGCTGCTGTTCTCCACCACGGCTCCCGTGCTGATCGAATTGAACTCAAACAGCGGTGACGCTGACCTTGGGGTTTATTCGAGTCTCGCACTGACCACATCGGAGCGTATCTGCAACTCCATCAACGCGAGCGCCCTGGACAGCTGTGACATTCAGGGCTTGGGCACGGTCTATGTCGTCGTCTACGGTTACAGCGCGACCAACTTCACCCTGGTAACGAGCGCCCGCAGTGGCTCGACGCCTGAACCCGAGCCCCAGCCCGGGCCAGTACCGCAGCCACAGCCGCAACCCGAGCCGCCTACGCCTCAACCGTTACCGGAACCCGTCCCACAACCCGAACCGCAACCCGAGCCACAACCGGTGCCCGAAGACGATGACCCATCGGCCACAGCGTCAAGTGGTAGCGACGACGATGACGATGACGGCGGCCTGTTCGCCGGAGCCGTGGACTGGACATGGATTCTGCTCGGACTCGTGGCGACCGGACTGCGCAGTCGATGCTGGCGATCGCGAACATCGCGAACATCGCGAACATCGCGAACATGAAAGGCTTGCAGGCGCTGGCTGGAATTCTCGCCCTCGTGAGCGGCGGCTGTGCATCGAGCACTGAGACAACTCCCGACGCGTCCGAGTCGAAGGCGGGTGCCGAGGCCATCGAGGTACGTAGCGAACCTGTCGTGGTGCGTTCACGGGTTGACGAGCCGCTCGAGATTCGCTTTACCGCGTACAACACCGGCGAGAATGACTTGCGCTTCCTGGTCTGGAATACGCCGTTCGACGAGGCGCTGTCGGCCGATCTCTTCGAGATCGTGTTCGACGGCGCGAGGCTCGAGTATCGCGGCATCATGTACCGGCGCGCACTGCCACCCGACGATGACGACTACCTCACCCTCGGCGGGGGAGAATCGCTCGAAGCTGTCGTCGACCTGGCGCAATCCTATGCCTTTGATCGCCCCGGCCAATACACGATCAGCTTCCGGCCGCAGCCACCGCTGGCAATCGATGATTCGGGGGACGTCGGCGCCGCGCTGATGGCCGTCGGCGAGCCGATCACGATCGAGCGCTATTGACGAGCGGAATATCCTCATAGATCGCTGATCGCGTGTCCGGAATGGGTGCATTGTCCGCCGCGCGATAGGTGAACACGACCGAGCGCTTGATCGTCTTCGATGTGTTCCGGCCTGCTGCATGCAACGTGCGCGAGTGAAAGAACAGCACGTCCCCCGCATCGAGTCCCACGGGGGTGGCCGCCTCGAGCAGCGCCTCGTTTTCCGTGACATCCGTGCGCAGGAACAAGGACGCATCGAACTGTCCCGGCTCGAAATCGAGGCGGTGGGAGCCCGGTATCACCATCAGGCAACCGTTATCCTCGCGCTCCCTGCCAAGCGCGAGCCAGGTGCTGACGAGTTCACGGCGATCGAAACGCCAGTAGCGAATGTCCTGATGCCAACTGGTCACACTGCTGAAACCGGGGTGCTTCGTCATGACACAGTTGTGATGGTTCTGCGACAGCATGAGATGGTCGCTGCCGATCAACGCCGTCAGCGTATCGACGACATCGGGCGCTCGACCGATCTGCCGGAACAGGGCATCCCGGCCGAATGCGTGCAGCAGTCGTCGCGGCGTCTGTCCACCCGGTGCGCTTCGCGATGCAGGCGCACCCGGGTAGTGGACGTCGGATTCGAACTCGACCGGCGCGAGCGCTGGCGACAGTGAGTCGTCGATGAGTTCGATCAACCGGGTCACCGTTTCCGGATCGACGAGCTGACGACGGACAAGGTAACCGTCGCGTTCGAAATCGAGCAGATCGTCGCTCGACAGGTTCGCTGTCATGGAGGTAGGGCTCGCTCGTACGGTTCGCTTGGTCTGCTGCCGGTCTTGTCTGCCGACGGCCTTGTGTGCTGACGGCATTGCCTTGCCTGCAGCCTTGCTTTGCCAACAGATTGGCCGGGATGCACCAAGGACTCGTAGACTGTCAGTGACAACAGGCATCAGGTCCCGGATGAGCAAACACATACTGATCGAGAACGCACGTCAGAACAACCTGAAGAACATCGATCTCAAGCTGCCGCACGGCGAGCTCATCGTGGTTACCGGAGTCAGTGGCAGCGGCAAGTCGACGCTTGCGTTCGACACCATCTATGCTGAGGGTCAACGCCGTTACGTCGAGACATTCTCGCCTTACGCTCGGCAGTTCCTCGACCGCATGGACAAGCCGCAGGTCGATCGCATCACGGGCATTCCGCCGGCGATCGCCATCGACCAGACCAACCCGGTGCGCTCGTCCCGCTCCACCGTCGGCACCATGACCGAGCTCAACGATCACATCAAGCTGCTGTTCGCGCGCACCGCCGATCTGTATTGCCGAGGCTGCGGCGCGGCGGTGGTTCGCGACACACCCGAGCGCATAGCAGCACGCTACCTCGATGACGCTTCTGCCGCGACGACGCGCGTCATGATCACCTTCAAGGTACCGATTCCGGAGAATTTCGCGGCTGACGAGATCGAGGACTGGCTCGCTCGACAGGGATACACCCGTGTGCATCGACAGACGGCGGCTGCCGCTGGTCGAAGCGGCTCGATCGAGGTCGTGCAGGATCGGCTCCGCACCGATGCACGCAATCGTGGACGATTCGTGGAGGCCCTCGAAGCGGCGCTGCGCCATGGCCAGGGCAAGGTCGCCGTGCACCGTCTGGACGAGGAGCGCGTGCCGATGTCCACCGAGGTCTTTTCCACACAGCTTGCCTGCGAGACGTGTGAGATCCGCTATCGCGAACCCCTGCCGAGCGCCTTTTCGTTCAATTCGCCGATGGGAGCCTGCGAGACCTGCCGCGGCTTCGGTCGCACCATCGGCATCGACTATCGGCTGGCCATTCCGGACACGGCGAAGACGCTCAAGGGCGGCGCGGTCAAGGTGTTCCAGACGGAGAGTTCGAAGGTTTGCCAGCGTGACATGGCGCGTGCGGCGAAGCGCGACGGCATTCCGATGAATGTGCCGTTTGCATCCCTCGACGAGGCACAGCAGCAGTGGGTCGTCGAAGGCAACAGCATGCCCGGCAAGGCCAACTGGTATGGCGTGAAAGGCTTCTTCGACTGGCTGGAGAGCAAGTCCTACCGCATGCACGTACGCGTCATGCTCTCGAAGTACCGAAGTTACGACGAGTGCCCGGCCTGCCAGGGGGCTCGGCTGAAACCGGAATCGCTGGCCTGGCGCGTCGGCTCGCTCGACGACGCCCGAGCTGTCATCGAGCTCGACGACCGGCACCGGCCAACTGACAGCACCGTTCCTCCGCAACGGCATCGCGAGCTGCCCGGCCTCGACATCGTCGACCTGATGCAATTGCCGCTGGAACGTGCCTTCGCCTTCATCCAGCGCCTCGGTGGGCATGACGTCGATGAACCGACGCGAATAGTCATCGACGAAATGCACTCACGCTTGCATTATCTGACTGACGTGGGGCTCGGCTACCTGACGCTCGATCGCCAATCGCGAACCTTGTCCGGGGGTGAAGTGCAGCGTATCAACCTGACGACGGCGCTCGGCACGTCGCTGGTCAACACCTTGTTCGTCCTCGACGAACCGAGCATCGGCCTGCACGCCCGCGATATGGATCGCGTTATCCGGGTGCTGATCCGTCTTCGCGATGCGGGCAACACACTCATTGTCGTCGAGCACGATCCCCAACTGATTCTCGCGGCCGATCGCATCATCGACATCGGGCCCGGTCCTGGCCTCGCAGGCGGCAACATCCTGTTCAACGGGACACCGGCGAAGTTGCTTGGCCGCAAGCGGTCACTGACGGCGCAATACCTGAGTGGCCGAAAGTCGCTGGCCTTCGACGCGGACGTTACTCGTGCACCCGGCCCTGAGCGTCTGGTGCTGACAGGTGCCAGTGGCAACAATCTGCGCCATGTGACGCTCGAGCTGCCGCTCAATCGCCTGGTCTGCATCACCGGACCATCGGGTTCCGGCAAGTCGACGCTGATCCAGGACACCTTGTTCAATGCGCTGGCCACCTTGAAGGGCAAGCCGAAGGAGCAAGCCCAGCCGCACGAAAGCATCCTCGGAGACGAGCTGATCGACGACGTCGTCCTCGTCGACCAGTCCCCGATAGGCAAGTCTGCGCGTTCCAACCCGGTCAGCTACACCGGCGCTTTTGAAGCGATTCGCAAGTTGTTCGGACAGGTACCCGAGGCGAAGGAACGCAGCTACACGGCGAGCGCCTTCAGTTTCAACTCCGGCATGCGCTGCCCGGTGTGTTCAGGCAATGGCTTCGAGCATGTCGAGATGCAGTTCCTGTCCGACGTCTACCTGCGTTGCGCGGAGTGCCATGGCCGGCGCTATCGCGCCGAGTTGCTCGAGATCAAGCTCTTCAATGCCCACGAGAGTGAAGGTCGTTCGGTCGCCGATGTGCTCGACATGACCGTCGACCGCGCGCTCGAGTTCTTTGCCGACGAAGTGCAGGTGGTACGCGCATTGGCACCCTTGAAGGATGTCGGCCTGGGCTACGTGACCCTGGGACAACCCGTGCCGACACTCTCCGGCGGCGAGGCGCAGCGCCTGAAGCTCGCCGCTCACCTCGGACAAGCGGCGGGTACTCGAGCAAAGAAGGGGTCTTCCGGGCCCACGCTGTTCCTGTTCGACGAACCGACCACCGGCTTGCATTTCGACGATATCGACAAACTCCTCGGTGCGTTTTCCAGATTGATCGAGGCCGGTCATTCCCTGGTCGTCGTCGAGCACAATCTCGATGTGATCGCCAATGCCGACTGGATCGTCGATCTTGGGCCGGACGGTGGCGATGCGGGTGGCGAGATCGTCTGCGAGGGCACGCCGGACGATCTGCGGGCACATGCCGACAGTATCACCGGGAGCGCACTCCGCGACTACCGTCTGGCGAGCGAAAACCTGATCACTGCAGCGAACGTGTCCGTGCCGTCGGCGCAACGCCCGGGCCGTGGCAAGGCAGGCCTCGACAAGGCGGGCCTCGGCACGTCGGGCAGTGGCGGATCGGGCCGCCGCGCCGCGGGCGGCAAGTCCGCACTTGCAGATCATGTTGCCGAACCGGTCTTGCCCGGCTTGTCGGGCAAAGGTTCTGCCGCCCCGAGCCGCGCAACTGCGAAGCCTGCCAACGTCATCGCCGTGCACAAGGCCCGCGAACACAACCTCAAGAACATCGACGTCGAGATACCGCGCGACAAGCTGACGGTGATCACCGGCATGAGCGGCAGCGGCAAGAGCACCCTCGCCTTCGACATCGTCTTCAACGAAGGGCAGCGGCGCTATCTCGAATCGTTGAACGCCTATGCGCGCCAGTTCGTGCAGCCGGCGGCACGACCCGACGTGGACGCCATCACCGGCATTCCGCCGACGGTCGCGATCGAGCAGCGAACCAGCCGCGGCGGACGCAAGAGCACGGTCGCGACGATGACCGAGATTTACCATTTCCTGCGGCTGCTGTTCGTCAAGCTCGGTGTGCAGCACTGCCCCGATTGCGATGTGCCCATCTCGGCCCAGTCGGTCGAGGCCATAGCCGCTCAACTGATCAAGCGCCATCGCGGCAAGACCGTCGCCCTGCATGCGCCGCTTATCGTCGATCGAAAGGGCTACTACACCGACCTCGCCAAATGGGCTCTCAAGAAAGGCTTCGAGCAACTGCGTGTCGACGGTGACTCCGCCTCCACGCTTGCCTGGCCACGACTCGACCGATTCAAGGAGCATGTGATCGACCTGCCGGTGGCAACGCCCGTTGTCGATGTCGCCAGGGAGAGCGATCTGATAGCCCTGTTGCAGCGTGCGGTCGATTTCGGCAGCGGAGTCGTCAAGGTCGGTGTCCTGAACCGCAATTCGGGCAAGATCTCCGCCGAGACGCTCTTCTCGACGCAGCGCGCCTGCCCGAGCTGCCAATCGAGCTTTCCGGAGCTCGATCCGCGCATGTTCTCCTACAACTCGAAACACGGGTGGTGTAGCGAGTGTTTCGGCACCGGTGAGATCATCCTGGGATTCGATGAAGAGCAGACGGGCGAGGAGCGTGCCTGGCGCAGCGATGACGAGGAGAAGGTCACTTGCCCGGCGTGCAGCGGTCAGCGACTCAAGCCCGAATCGCTGTCCGTGCGTTTCAAGGACCGCAATATCGCCGACTTCACGGCGCTCTCGATCGTCGAGGCCGGCAAGCTGATCGGCCGACTGAAACTGACCGAGCGCGAGGCGACGATCGCACGCGACAGCCTCGGCGAGCTGAGCTCGCGACTTGCCTTTCTCGAAGAAGTCGGTCTCGACTATCTGTCGCTCGATCGAGCGGCACCGACACTCTCCGGCGGCGAGGCCCAGCGGATTCGCCTCGCTGCCCAGCTCGGCAGCAACCTTGAAGGCGTGTGCTACATCCTTGACGAACCGACCATCGGCTTGCACCCGCGCGACAATCGCATGCTGCTCGACACCCTCACGCGGCTCAGGAAGAAGGGCAATACCATCATCGTCGTCGAGCATGACGAAGAGACCATCAGCAGCGCGGATCACGTCATCGACATCGGCCCGGGCGCTGGCGTGCGTGGCGGCGAGATTGTTGCGTCGGGGACTGTGGCAGCAGTCCGCAAGCACCCCGACTCGGTGACGGGACGTTTGCTCGATCGTCCACTCGTGCACCCGCTCTACCCTACTCGCGCCAGGCCCGAACACAGTCTCAGGGTCGAGGGGGCCGACCTGCATAACCTGTGCGACGTCTCCGTGGACTTTCCACTCGGTCAACTGGTGTGCATCACGGGTGTGTCCGGCTCGGGCAAGAGCACCCTGGTTCGCGACGTCGTGCATGACAATCTGCGCGGGCTCAACACACAAAAGCGGAACCGCAAGATTGGTACCACATACGGCTGTGACCGCCTCATCGGCTGGGAGCCGATCAGACGCGTTCTCGAGGTCGACCAGACACCGATCGGCAAGACTTCACGCTCCTGCCCCGCGACCTACATCAAGTTCTGGGACAACATTCGTCGTCTCTTTGCCGATACGACAGAGGCACGCATTCGCGGCTACACGGCGAGTCGCTTCTCGTTCAATACCGCCGGTGGTCGTTGCGAGGAATGCCAGGGTCAGGGCATGCAACGAATCGAGATGAGTTTCCTGCCGGACGTGAGAGTCCCTTGTGAAACCTGCGGTGGACAACGCTTCAACCACGAGACCCTGTCGGTTCGCTGGAAGGAGAAATCGATCGGCGAGGTCCTGTTGATGAATGTCGATCAGGCGGTCGAGTTCTTCGCAGCCCAACCGAGTATCCACCACGCGCTGAAACTCCTGCAAGACGTCGGCCTCGGCTACCTGACCCTGGGTCAGCAGAGCCCGACCTTGTCCGGTGGCGAGGCACAGAGGATCAAACTGGTCTCCGAACTCGCCAAGGCCAGGCCTGTATTGAAGGACTCCAGTGGCCGCCACGCACCCATCATTCACACGCTCTACATACTCGATGAGCCGACGGTCGGGTTGCACATGGCAGATGTGGAAAACCTGATTCACGTGTTGCATCGCCTGGTCGAAGCGGGCAATTCCATCTTCGTCATCGAGCACAACCTCGACCTGATGGCCGAGGCGGACTGGATCATCGACATGGGACCCGAGGGTGGGACTGGCGGCGGACGTGTCGTCGCGAAAGGTACCCCGACACGGCTCGCGCAATCGAAGCGGTCGCGCACAGCCCCCTATCTGCAGAAGTTGCTTGCGCGATGACCGAAGAGGTGCGGGCAATACGAAAACAAGAAGAGAGCAAGCTGGCCCGAATTTTGCCTAGTCCATCACAGAACCGTTCAAAGGGGCTGTGGATATGGACGCGATGGACGACGGATACCGACTCTCGACGACGTGCCGGGAACGACGCGGGAAGGGAGTCAGCCGCTCGGGAATTGCAGCCACGATCATATCCGTCCTGTTTGTCGCTGACGCTACGCTCGGCCCGGGGCAGCTCGGTCTGGCACGCTCGCCCGAAACGCCAACGGTCCTGCCGTCATTTGCCGACAGCACGAGCGTCAGCGGACTGCTGACGCCCGGCGGTTTTTCAAGGCCGCATTGGCAGTCGTTCGAGGGCGTTATGCCCGTCGTCGAGGTCGAGGTCGCTGATCCGGACCGTTTCGTCATCGCGATCGACCCGGGTCATGGCGGATCCGATCCGGGCGCCCGTGGCCCCAACGGACTGCTCGAGAAAGACCTGACTCTGGATATTGCACGCCGCGTCAGGCTCTTTCTTTCCGAAATCGACGACATCGACGTCGTGTTGACCCGTGAGCGGGATCACGGACTCTCGCGCAGCGCACGGGTTGCCGCCGTTCGTCGCAGTGAGGCTGACCTGTTCGTGTCCTTGCACTTCAACCATCTGCCGCAGTCGGAGTTGACCCTGGTCGAGTCCTACTATGCCGGGCCCGAGAACATCGCCGAAAGTCGTGCACACCAGCGTCGCCAGGATCTGGCGAACGGGCAGGCCATTCGTACGGCCGCAAATGCACTCGCGGACGCACCCAATGACATCTCGTTCACGCGCGGCTCGCAACGCTTCGCGCGCCTCGTCCAGCAGCGCGTCTTCAGCGAAGTCAGCCGGGGCAATCCCGACGCTCACGACGCCGGCGTCAAGCAGAACACCTTGTTCGTGCTGACACGAAGCTACACCAGCGGTGCCCTGATCGAGCTGACCTGTCTCAGCAATGCCGAGGAAGCTTCGCGACTGACCGACGTCGCTTACCGCAATGAACTGGCGGCATCGCTGGCCGACGCCATCAGGGACTACCGCCGCCTGCTGGACGAGCGTCCACTCGACGGCACCGGAGCCTGAGGCAAGAGCTCGCCAGAGTAGCGTTCGGCGCAAGCGTCTGCTAAAAGCGTCTTTCCTCAAAGCAGCCGGTGGGGCGTTGCGCGTGACGCATTTCGATCCAGTCAATCCGGACCGCGAAGAAGCTGCCGAGCGGCTCGATGCGCGTTCGGTAGAGGCGAACGCGGTGGAATCGATCGAGACCCTCGAATCCCTCTACCCGTCGGCACTGCCGGGCTCGCGCGCCAAGCAACATGACGCACTGACCAGCGCCATGACGAGCTGGTTGAATCGGTCACCCTTTTTCGTGTTGTCGAGCCTTGCGGAATCCGGCATCGACTGCTCACCGCGCGGCGACTCACCTGGCACCGCGTTCTCGTTGCTGGACCAACGTCGTATCGCCATTCCGGACCGACGTGGCAACAATCGTATCGATTCACTTCGCAATATCGTGCGCGATCCCCGGGTCGGACTCGTGTTCATGATTCCCGGTATCGAGGAGTCGTTACGCGTCCGGGGAACCGCCATGGTGTCGGTAACACCCGACCTGCTCGCGGCCTTCCCCCTCGACGGCGAACTACCGGCCAGTGTCATTGTCGTCACCATCGATGCCGTGTGGGTGCAGAATTTCCGCTCGATCCGCCGTGCCGGCCTCTGGCGTGAGGATGCCCGGGTAGAGCGGCACGAGGTACCGGACGCACCCACCCTAGCCGCCGGAGAGACACGCTGACATGCGCTATCCCGAAGGGGCTGTTCCCGATCCCGACGTACCCTATGGCACGTCGATGCACGACATGCTTGCGTTGTCGATGTGGATGGGCATCGTCATCGCAGTCTGCCTCTACCTGGCCGGGCGCCACGGCAGGGTCCTGTGGATGAAGGTCTGGAGCCTGTGCCTGCTGTTCCTGAGCATCGCCTATCTCGGTGCAGATGCGACGGGCCTGATCAGCGGCTGATCAGCCGTTGATTCGCAAGCGTCGTTCAACACCATCACGAGCCTGCTGGTCGCCGCGCTCATCTGTCCGCTCGCAGGCCTGGTGCAGGCAGAAGACCTGCCCGATCTCGAGGGCCGCGAAATCGTCGTGGTGACCGAGAATGCCTACCCACCGCTGCAATTTGTCGATCCGAAGAGTGGTGAGGCCATCGGCTGGGAATATGACGCCATGCGCGAACTGGCGGAAAGACTGAATTTCACGCTCGAGATCGAGAACGCCAGTTGGGACGCCATGATCCCTGCGGTCAGCGAGGGTCAGTACGATCTCGGCATGACCGGCATCACCATCCGCGATGATCGCCGCGAGATGGTCGACTTTTCCGAGCCCTACATGCGCTCCGAGATGTTCATGCTGGTGCGCGCAGACGAGGACCGTTTCACAGACGCTGCCTCGTTTGCAGCGATCGAGGATGGTCTCATTGGCGCGCAGGCCGGAACCACCCCCTTCTACACCGCCGTCTACGAGGTTCTCGACGGCGACGAGCAGAACCCGCGCATCAAGCTGCTGGAGACGTTCGGTGCGTCGGTACAGGCACTGCGCACGGGCGATGTGGACCTTGTCCTGACTGACGGCACCGCGGGTCAAGGCTACGTGGACGCCAACCCGGAGGCCTTCAAGCTCGTCGGAGAAGCGATGGGCACGGAGGACTTCGGCTTCATCTTCCCGAAAGGGTCCGAGCTTGTCGAAGCGTTCAACCAGGGCATCGCCGCGCTGCGCGACGACGGCACCCTCGATGCCCTGAACACCGAGTGGTTCCTCGAGTACGAGTTCGGCCAGTAGGCCATGACCGCGGTGCGCCCGGCACCGCCGCGACCGGTACCGCCAGGTCGTTCAGATGGGCGTGGCGACTTCCCTTGGTGGTTACTCGCAACGCTCACCATCGGTGTGTGGCTCGGCTGGCAGATCTTCACCGACGATCTCTACGGCGAGATCTTCAGCGTTCTCGTCAAGGGCGTCGGCGTCACCGCCTTCGTTACCGTCACGGCCTTCTCGCTGGCGAGCCTGCTCGGGCTGGCGCTCGCCGCCGCCGTGTTGTCACGCTGGCTCTGGTTGCGCCAGCTCGCGCGCTTCTGGATAGAAGTGGTTCGTGGCATTCCGATGCTCGTGCTGCTTTTCTACATCGCCTTCGTCGGCACGCCACTACTCGTCGCCGGGCTCAATTTCTGCCTTGAACCAATGGGTCTGGAACCGCTCCGCACCCGCGACATTCCCCTCATCTGGCGCGCGATTCTGGCACTGACGATCGGTTACTCGGCCTTTATCGCCGAAGTCTTCCGTGCCGGCATCGAGGCCGTCGGCAGCGGTCAGACAGAGGCCGCCAAGGCACTTGGACTGCCACCCTGGGCGCGCTTCCGGCATATAGTCTTTCCCCAGGCGCTGCGCACCATCCTGCCGCCACTCGGCAACGATTTCATCGCCATGATCAAGGACTCGGCGCTGGTCTCCGTGCTCGGTGTCGCCGATGTGACCCAACTCGGCAAGGTGTATGCAGCCGGTTCCTTTCGATTCATGGAAACCTACAACATCGTCGCCTACGTCTATCTGCTGGTGACGCTGCTCTTGTCACTCGCCCTGCGCAGAATCGAAGCGCGGCTGGACAGGGATCGACGGGGTCAGTGACGCGTGCGCGGCGCGCCGTCGAGAATGTCGGCCAGTGCCGGTCGATGGGCCGCGACCTCCTCGTCAGTGAGGCCTTCGAGTGAATGCGGAAACTTGATCCAGCTCTCCGTTTCATGCAGGAAGTAGTCGGGTACCCGCGCGGTCTTGTTCCGTCCCGGCTTGTACCAGGGCACGGCAACCCTGACATCGGTCGGCATGTTCCGGCGCATCAAGGTCGCCAGACGATCGATGATCGCCTCGATGCTGCGTCCGGTATCGAAGACATCGTCGACAATCAGCAGCCGATCTGTCGCCGCCATGTTCTTGACCAGGTAATTGAGGCTGTAGACCTGAACCTCGCGTGCCTGGCGGTCGATAGCCTGGTATGACGACGTCCGAATGGCAATGTGATCGCAATCGACGCCGCGGTAGGCGAACAGCTCCTGAACGGCAATGCCGATCGGTGCTCCCCCACGCCAGACCGCGACGATGAAGCTCGGCCGGAATCCCGATTGCCAGACGCGGGCGGCGAGCCGGAAGGCGTCTTCGAGCAGATCCTGTTCGTCGAGCCAGATCTTGTCCACGACGTCGCCGGTCGGCGACGCGACAGCGGGTACGAGATTCGCATCACTCTGGCCTCGGTTCTCGCCCGGGCCCCGGCTCGGGTTCTGCTCCGGTTCCTCGCTCGCGTCCTGGTTCTCGTCTCTCGCAGTCACGTCATCACACCTGTGCACACTAGCCCGACAGGCGCCTAGCGTACACTCTGCGCGCGTTCGGAACGGGAGGTCGAGTGCTCGGTCAACATGAACTTGACGGGCCCTTCAATAGCATGTCGAGTGACCACTACATCGTGCAAGACAAACGCTTCATCAGCGAAACCGAGCTCCTGCACGACGCCTACCGGCTTGGCGTGAAGATTGCCGAGAGCGACTTCAGACCGACCTTCATCGTCGGGCTCTGGCGGGGCGGCAGCACCGTCGGCATCGCCGTGCAGGAGGCGCTGCAGTACCTCGGCATCAAGACCGATCACATCTCGATCCGCACCTCATACCGCGGACTCGACAGCTATCGCCGGATGGTCGAGAACCCGGACGCCGAGATTCGCGTGCACGGTACCCAGTACCTGCTCGATACCCTCGACGTGGATGATGGGCTGCTGATCGTCGACGACGTCTTCGGCTCGGGCCTGACCATGAAGGCGGTGCTGGCGCGGCTCCAGAGCCGTCTGAAACGCAACATGCCGAACGAGGTCAGGATCGCCGTGCCCTGGTACAAGCCGACTCACAATAGAACCGATCGAGTGCCGGACTTCCACATCAATACCACGGAGGACTGGCTGGTCATGCCGTATGAATTGAATGGACTCACCGGCGCGGACATTGCCACGGGAAAACCGTGGATGCTGCCTATCCTCGATTCACTCGATCAGGGCTTCGAGCAGCCGCTCGATGCGCCCGATCATCCCGGTGGCACGTCTACGTGACATTGATGCACCACGAAAACGGATCACGATATTGAGCACAGACCTTGCCTTGTTCGCGAAAGGGCTCGCCATGGGAGCCGCGAACGTCATACCGGGGGTATCGGGCGGAACGATCGCACTGATCACCGGCATCTACGAGCGTCTGATCGACGCCATTCGTCGCTTCGACCTGCAGGCGATCCGTCTGCTGCTGAAACGTGACCTTGCCGGACTCTGGCAGCATGTCGATGGACGCTGGCTCGCCGTCGTGCTCGCGGGTGTCGCGGTCAGCATCTTCACCCTCGCGAAACTCTTCGAATTCCTGCTCGAGAGTCACGAACGCTTCACCATGGCGTTCTTCTTCGGATTGATTCTCCTCTCCGTCGTGTATGTGGCACGAGGCGTCAAGTCCTGGTCCGGGCTGACGATCGCAAGCCTGGCGGTCGGCACGATCATCGCCGTCGGCATCGCGCTGCTCGCACCCGCCTCGGAGAATGCAAGCCCGCTCTACCTTTTCCTGTGCGGGGTCGTTGCCATCAGCAGCATGATTCTGCCAGGACTTTCCGGTTCATTCGTGCTCATCATTATGGGCAACTACGCTCTGGTACTCGGCGCAATTTCCACCCTTTCACTCGGCATCCTGATACCTCTTGCGCTGGGCTGCGCATTTGGCCTCATCGCCTTCTCGCACATCCTCGCCTTAGTCTTCAAGCGGGTGCCCGATCAGACGCTCGCCCTGATGACCGGTTTCGTACTCGGTTCACTGGTGGTCATCTGGCCCTGGAAGGACGCACTGACCGCAAGCGTCGCACGTGGGGAGGGTGAACCCGCCAAGGAGATCGTGACCGGCTACCACTGGTTCCTGCCCGATGCTGCGGCGCTGGAAACCTGGATCGCTGTCGCTCTGATGCTTGCAGGCGTAGCCGCCATTGCGTTAATGGAACGGGTTGCGCGGCAGGAAACCTGAGACGCCACCATGCCAGCGCGGATAGATCGAGCGCGTCAAAGGTCAGTCACCCGAAACCGCTGAAGATGCACAGGCTGAAAGGCAGGGCCGGCTCGAGCGCGTGACCAAACGCTGCCAGTATCGTAAAACGGTCATGACCGTTCCACGATCATGCTAGCGTATGGTCATGGACCGTATCCTGTCGACCGAACTCGTCCGGCACTTTGCCGATAACAGACAGATGGCCTTTTTGTCCGGACCGCGACAGGTCGGCAAGACGACCATCGCGCTCGATCTGTGCAAGCGGCTGGCCCCTGACGGCGCGGCCGGTCGTTACCTGAACTGGGACAACCAGGACCACCGCGCCGAGATCCTTACCGGCCCCCGACACGTGGCCGGATTGGCCGGTGCGACACGTCTGCACTCTGCTTCGCCCTTGCTTGCGCTTGACGAGTTGCGCAAGTACCGGCGCTGGCGCGACTTCCTCAAGGGCCTGTTCGACGTGCATGGTGACGCGCTTCGCATCCTTGTTACCGGCAGCGCACGACTCGATGTCTTCAAGCGCGGTGGCGACAGTCTGATGGGGCGATACTTTCCCTACACCCTGCATCCTCTTTCTGTCGGCGAGCTCGTGGCGACGCCTGATCGCGTATTCGGGGACAGCCTCGTCTTTCCACCACACCCTATCGACGACGACGCCTGGGAGGCACTGCTTCGTTTCGGTGGCTTTCCCGAACCACTGCAGAAGGCCGAACAGCGCTTCTACACACGGTGGCGCAGGCTGCGCATGCAGCAACTGTTTCGTGAGGACGTGCGTGATCTGACCCGCGTCCAGGAGGTTGGCCAGCTCGAGCACCTCGCCGAGAGCCTGCGCAACCAGGCAGGTCAGCTCACCGGTTATACCGCTCTCGGTTCGCGTGTGCGCATCTCGGTCGATACGGTGCGTCGCTGGATCGCTATTCTCGAAGCCTTGTACTGGTGCTTTTCAGTCCGGCCCTGGCACACGAACGTCACTCGATCGCTGCGCAAGGAACCGAAGTTCTACCTGTGGGACTGGTCGCTCGTCGAGGATACCGGCGCTCGCGCCGAAAACCTGATCGCAAGCGCCCTGTTGAAGACCGCCCACGCGCTGACCGAATCAGGATACGGCGATGTCGCCCTGCACTTCCTGCGCGACAAGCAAAAGCGCGAGGTCGACTTCGTTGTCGTCCGTGATGGAAAGCCCTGGTTCCTGGTCGAAGTCAAGACCAGCGCCACCACGCCATTGTCACCGAGCCTTGCCTACTTCCAGCAGCAGACGGGGGCCAGACATGCCTTCCAGGTTGCGATGGACCTGCCGTACGTCGACCGTGACTGTTTCGCGCACACCGAGCCGATAATCGTGCCGGCGCGGACACTGCTGTCGCAATTGGTATGAGAGGCTGTGGCTCAGGGCAAGGAGCGCGATGCATCCGGAAGTGTCAGAGTCGTGTCCGTTTCACGGCTGACTGAGCACACGCACCAAGTCACGCGAGCCCGATAGACTCTGTCGGATGCAAGAATCCTTCGACTTCGACGCGCCGGATACCGGTGCGGATACCACGGCGGCAACGCGACCGGCACCGCCTTTCACGCTAAGCCTCGACGCAGCATTCGAGGCCGCGGCACACGGCGCGGTCATCGCGACCGTCAACAGGCGGCTGTCGCGGCACGTAAGCGAACGCTATGTGCGTCATCGCCTCGACGCAGGCGACGACTGGTGGGAGACGCCGGTCATCCTGCCGCTTGCCAACTGGTTGAGCGAGCTGCACGACGTGGCGCTCGCGAACGGTGTGTCGGCGCATGCCCGCATCGGCTCCTTGCAGGCCCGTAAACGCTGGCAGGTGGAGGTGTCGCGACGACATCAGGATCTGCTGGATGTCGATGCGGCCGCACGCGATGCCCAGCGCGCCTGGCGCCTGGCGCACACCTGGGACATCCGCCCGCAGGCGGATACCTGGCTTGCCGAGGATGCACACGCCTTCCGCACGTGGGCGTCGGCTTACGCCGAGCGACTCGATACCGACCAGCTAGTCGACGAAGCGACTCTGACCGGCCATCTCGTCACGCTGGTCGAGCAAGGCGAGATCATCCTGCCGAGCACGCTGATCCTTGCAGGCTTTCTCGTGCTCACGCCGGAACTCGAACGACTCCGCGACGCATTGCGATCAGCCGGCTGCGAAGTACTCACGGTGTCCGATGAAGCGCCGGTCACGCCCCGGTGTCAGGTCTGGACCGATGACGCACAGGAACTCGCCGGTGTCGCCACCGCCGTGCGCCGTCATCACGACGACCAGCCCGATGCCGTACTCGGTGTCGTGCTACCGGATCTCGACACCCGGCGAGGCGCCGTGCGTCGCGCCTTCGACAAATGCTTCTTTCCCGGCGAGACGCCACTGACGATCGACCGGATCGGTCGACCCTACGATCTCTCCATCGGCACGGCGCTGATCGATGTGCCGGTGGTCAAGACGGCGATGCTCGCGTTGCGACTGACCTGGCAGCGGCTCGACCGACACGGTCTCGCGACGCTTCTGCATTCACCGTATCTACTCGGCCATGCACAAGAGGCGGCGATGCGCGAACGCCTCGAGGGCACGTTGCGGGAATGGCGCGTGCGGTACCTCTCGCTGCAGCAGTTCCGGTCGAGACTGCCCGACGACTCGAGTCTCGGCCCGGCACTCGGCAAGCTGCAGGCGCGCGTGCGTGACGACTGGCAAAGCGACAATGTCGCGCTCGGCGCCTGGGCCGATCGCTTCGGTGACGTGTTGGCGGCGTTCGGCTGGCCCGGTGACAGTCTCTCCAGTGAGGAGTATCAGGCCGTGCAATCCCTGCACGGGGCGCTTGATGACCTGCAAGCGCTCGACGATGGCGACAGCGCGTCGCCACGCACGGCGCTGGCCGATCTGCACCGTCTCGTGCGCGAGCGTGTGTTTCAACCGGAAACGCCGGCCGTGCCGATTCAATTGCTCGGCCGCCTGGAAAGTCACGGCCAGCGCTTCGACGCACTCTGGATCACCGGGCTCGACAGCGAACGCTGGCCCGCGCAGGGCCGACCGACGCCATTTCTCTCGATCGACGACCAGCGCCAGGCGAGGCTGCCCGAAGCCTCGCCCGAGGCCCGTCTGACGCTGGCCCGGCGGGAATACGAACACTGGTGTGCCAGCGCACCGACGGTCACGATGAGTCACGCCAGGCTGCGTGACGACAAGCCACTGGTGGCCGCAGCCATTCTCACCGACATTCAGCCGGGTCTGCCGACGGTTGACGATTCGATTCGGCGCGTGCGCGAACGGGCGATGCTCGAATCCATCGACGATGCACGCGGCCCAGCGACCGACGCCGACGTTCCGGTACGCGGTGGCGCCCGGTTGCTCGAGGATCAGGCGAAGTGCCCGTTTCGCGCGTTCGCCCTGCACCGGCTCGAGATCCGGCCGCTGGAGGAAGCCACGCTCGGCCCGGATCCGCGGCAGCGCGGCACCTTCCTGCACCGTGCGCTGGAACTCTTCTGGCAGGACATCCGCACGCAGGCGGCCTTGCTCGCACTCGACTCGGCTGCGCTCGAAGAGCACGTTGTCGCGGCCGTCGACACGGCACTCGCCGAGGACGCCTTCCTGGACCCCGCCATCGCGGTGCTCGAACGCGTGCGCATGGCGACGCTGATACAAGAGTGGCTACAAAGCGTGGAAATGCAGCGACCGCCATTCGAGGTCGAGAGTTTCGAGCAGAAGGTCGAGCATGCACACGGCGGTATCACGGTGAACCTGACCATCGACCGAGTCGATCGCATCGGGGACGCACGCGTGGTGATCGACTACAAGAGCGGCAAGACCGACACCAAGAGCTGGAGCGAGCCGCGCATCGACAGCCCCCAGCTACCGCTCTATGCCCTGGCCCGGAAGGATGTCGACGGCGTCGCCTTCGGCCGAGTCCGTCGCGGCGACTGTCGCTTTCTCGGCGTGGCAGCCGATGACGAGCTGCTGCCGAACATCAAGCCTGGCGATCACGACTGGCCGGCCTGGCGGGCTCACTGGCGGGCCGCGCTGGATACGGTCGCCGCCGAGATCGCAGGCGGCGTGGCGAGTGTCACGCCGACCGCGGGGGCCTGCGCCTTCTGCGAACTGGAGAGCCTCTGCCGCGTGCGCTCGACCCGTGCCGACGAGGACAGTAGCGTGGCTGACGGCACGGCCGTTGATGCGACTGGAGACATCTCGTGACGCGCCCGGTCGATGCCGATGCGCGTGATCACGCACTCGACCCGACACGCTCGTTCATCGTGCAGGCACCGGCGGGCTCCGGCAAGACCGAACTGCTGACACGGCGTGTGCTGACCCTGTTGACGACGGTCGAGCGTCCCGAAGATGTCTACGCGATCACCTTCACACGCAAGGCCGCCGCCGAGATGCGCCAGCGTGTCATCGCCGCGCTCAAGCGCGCGGCCGATCCGACCCCACCGCGTGACGACCACGAGGCGACGGGGATCGCCCTCGCGAAGCGCGTCCTCGAACGCGACCGGCAGTTCGGCTGGCATCTTCTCGATGACCCCGAGCGTCTCGGCATGCGCACCATCGATTCGCTCTGCACGCAACTCGCGCAACGCCTGCCGGTGATGTCGACGCTCGGCGCTGCCACCGACGTCGAGGACGATGCACGCGAGCTCTACGTGCTCGCAGCCGAGCGCTTTCTCGAAGAACAGCTCGAGCAGATCGCCGGCGTATCGCAACAACTCGGCAACGAGCTCGAGAAGCTCCGGGATCGACTGGCAGACTTGCTTGCGGTACGCGAACAATGGATCGGCTATGCCGCCGAGGACTTCGACGACGAGCGCTTGCGGGATGCACTCGAAGCGATGCTCGCGCAATTGCTCCGCGGCCGACTGCAATCACTCGTGCACAGTCTGCCGCCAGGCTTCACGACAAGCCTGCCCCCGCTCATGACGCGCGCAGCCGCCTACCTCGATAGTCTCGTCGCCGCCGAGGGCCTGGCCCTCAGCGAGGCGCAGCTGCGCATCCAGACCGTCGCCCGGTACATTCTGGCCAACGGCCAGCTGCCCGATCACGACGTCAGCGACATGGCACTGTGGCGCGGAATTGCGGATTTCCTGCTGACGCAAGGTGACACCTGGCTGAGGGCACCGGCGTTGCGGAGCGGTGTGCCGGCCGTGTCCAAGAGCAAGGCTCTCGGCGTGAAGAGTGCCGAGCTCAAGGCCTTCAAGGGGGAGGTAGTCGCCCTCCTCGACGCACTCGCCGACGAGACGAGTTTTCGCGACAAGCTCGCCGATGTGCGCAAGCTCCCCGAGCCCCGCTACAGCGATGCCGAATGGGCGCTGCTCGGCGAACTCGGTGCGGGATTGCCGCACCTGCTGGCGCACCTGAACGTCGTGTTCGCCGAACGGCGCCAGCTGGATTTCACCGAGATCGGGCGCCGCGCCGTGCTCGCGCTCGGTGACGAGGATGAACCGACCGATCTGGCACTCGCGATGGATTACCGCATCAAGCACCTGCTGATCGACGAATTCCAGGACACCTCGCACGCCCAGTTCGCGCTGTTCGAGCGACTGGTGGCCGGTTGGGAGCCTACCGACGGGCGGAGCTTCTTCGCGGTCGGCGACCCGATGCAATCGATCTATCGCTTCCGACAGGCCGATGTCGGCCTGTTCCTGCGCGCGGTCACACACGGGATCGGGCCGGTCACGCTCGAACCGCTGCGCCTGAGCGTGAACTTTCGCTCCGTGCCGCCGGTGATCGACTGGATCAACGCACGCTTCTCGCAGGCGTTTCCGGCAACACCGGATGCTGATTCCGGGGCCGTGAACTACGAAGCCTCGGCGGCGCACCTCGACGGTGAAGGCGAAGTTCGTGTGCACCTGCTGGCACCCGCGGGCAATGCCGAGGACAACAAGCGCGCGGAAGCGGCACGGGTGGCTGATCTGGTGCAAGCCACACTCGAACGGGATTCGACAAGCGACATCGGCGTGCTGCTGCGCGCCCGCAGCCATGCGGCGGAAATCACGAAGGCCCTGCAGTCACGTGGCATCCCCTTCAAGGCCGTCGAACTCGAACCCCTCGGGGACCGGGCCGTCGTGCGCGATCTCGTTGCCCTCGCCCTCGCCCTGCGCTATCCGAACGATCGCATCAGCTGGCTGAGCCTGCTGCGCGGCCCGCTCTGCGGCCTGACGCTGATGGATCTGCACACGCTGTGTAGTCGCAGTGAAAAGGCAAGGGTGATCACCCTGTTGCAGACACCAGATCGCATCGATGCCCTGAGCGACGACGGGCGCGCACGCGTTGCCCGCTTCCTGCATGACATCCTGCCCGCGATGGATCGCGCGCCGCGAAGTGCCGTGACCCCTTGGGTCGAAACCCTGTGGCTGCGACTCGGCGGGCCTGCCATCTGCGACGAGGCGGTCGATCTCGACGCCGCCGAGCGCGCCATCGCCCGCCTCGGTGAACTGGAACTGAGCACCGGACTCTGGCAGCGACAGAAGATCATCGACGCGATGGCGCGACTGTATGCGGCCGGGGGAAGCGACGACGACGACGCACGCGTCCAGCTGATGACCCTGCACAAGTCCAAGGGGCTCGAGTTCGACACCGTGATCCTGCCCGCGACCGATCGAAAGAGTGGTCAGGACGAACCACGACTGTTCGACTGGTATGAGAGCCGTGCCGAAGGACGCGAAAGTCTGCTGCTCGCGCCGATCGACGCCACTGGCACCCGACCCGAGCAGAGAAGCCGCATCGGCAAGTTGCTGCGCCGCTCGCGTAAGCTTGCCGACGACGCCGAGAAAGTCCGCCTGCTCTACGTCGCCTGCACGCGCGCGAAGCGAAGCTTGCACCTCCTGGCGACCCCGAACCCCGATGACGTAGGCAACCCCAAAGCACCGCAGCCGAACAGCCTGCTTGCCTCCCTGTGGCCAGCGCTTCTCGACAGTGAACGCGCCTATGCAACGTCGGGTACCGCAGCAATCGCCCGCGATAGTGAGACGGTATCCGGTGAGCTTGTGCCTGCACCGGCATTGGAACTCACAACCGCAGCTGAGTCTGACGCGGCACCGGCACCGGCATTCGAGCGCGTCGTCAGCGACTGGGCGTTCCCCACGCTCGACGTCTATACCTGGCGCCGATCGCCGCCGGCGAAGACCGAGACCGCCCGCGTCGTCTACGACTGGCAAGGCACCACCGCCCGCGTCGTCGGCACCCTCGTGCACCGCAGCCTGCAACACCTGGCAGCCTTGCCCGCAAACGAACGACGCATGCCCGACGACGCAGACAAGTCACGCATCCGCCGCGAACTCACCACGCTCGGCGTGACCGCGTCACTCCTCGACGACGCCACCGAACGCGTCGTCACTGCAATCCGCAATACCCTCGACGATGAGCAGGGCCGCTGGATACTCGAGCCCCACCGCGACGCCCGCAACGAGTGGGCCCTGACCCTGCCGACGCTCGACGCGGGACGACTCGTCGACACCCAGCGCGTCATCATCGACCGGACCTTCATCGATGCCGACGGCACACGCTGGGTGATCGACTACAAGACCGGTTCACACGACGGTGGCGGACTGGATGCGTTTCTCGACAAGGAAGTGCAGCGCTACCGCGAACAAGTCGAGTCGTATGCAAGGGTGATGCGGCGCATGGAGCCCAGGCGGGTCGTTCGGGTTGGGCTGTGGTTTCCGATGGTTCGGGGCTGGCGCGAGGTTGCGCCGGCGGGCGATGCGGGTGGGGTTACCGTGGCTTGATGGGATGGTACAAGCCCGACATCGGCTGCAAGTAGATGAAATTAACCTTGTTGGCCCGAGTACATGATCTGCCCGATATTTCACGCTAAGACGCCAGGTAGGCGCTTGAGCTACGCCAGCTTGGGCCGTTTAATGCGACTATTGCTGATCTGCGCCGACAGCGCACTAGTATCCCGCGGATCACCGTCATCGAGAGGCAATGTTTCGAAGTTCGCGGCCGAGCGCGGGTACGTGTGTATCGCGAGCTCAACGGCGACCTCTCTCAGGCATGCCGGTACCGTCTGGACACATTGCTGACGAGCAAGATCAGTTCAGGGGTCAGCCACCTCTCTTGGATCCGGCAGTTCCCGCACGCCGCCTCTGCCAGGAATCTGATTGACCTCACCGAGAGAGTCAGAGCGCTCTACAGGATCGATGTCGGGCACGATCGGGTACTGAGAGTCAGTCACAGACGTCGTCTGCAGCTCGCGCGAGAAGGTCAGCGAGCCAGCGCTCAACAGCTGTTGGAACTCGAACCGATGCGGCGTCATGCCACGCAGGTGGCGACCGTCGTCGATCTGTCCGAGACCCTGATGGACACCGCGATACAGATGTTCGAGCGACTCATCGCGCCCCTGTTCAAGAAGGCCGAGCACCGGGAATCCGAAGACTTGCATCGCGATGCCCGCGCCCTGTACGGGAAGGTGGTGCATTTTGCCGCCATAGGTAGACAGCTCATTGAAGCGCGCAGCAGTGGAACTGATCCGATCCAGGCGATTGAGCAAGTCGTGTCGTGGGAGCGGTTCGAAGTCTCTGTCGAGGATGCCGAGGCGCTGACACAGCGTGAAAACACCGATGTCATCGGGCGACTCGGCACTCACTACGCCACCCTGCGCCGCTACGCGCCCGCATTCATCGGGACGTTCAATTTCAACGGCATTCCGGCGGTGGAGGACTTGATCAGGGCCGTCAACATGCTCGACGAGATGAACGTGCTGCGTCAACGCAAGCTGCCGGCGAATGTGCCGACCAGCTTCGTGCCACCCCGATGGCGCCCTTACGTTTTCCAGGACGGGGAAATCGACCGACGCTACTACGAGATTTGCGTCCTCTCCGAGCTACGCGTTGGACTGCGAGCCGGCGATGTCTGGGTGCCGGATAGCCGGCAGTATCGCAAGCTTGAGGACCATCTCGTGACTTCGGAGACGTTCGACGGATTGCGTGACAGGCACGAGCTGCCGATCGCGGTCGAACCGGACATCGACATCTATCTGGCAGCGCGCAAGGTGACGTTGAACGATCGTCTCTCGACAGTGGCTGGCCTTGCCGAAGCCGGCCAGCTCGAGGGCGTGACACTGACGGGACGGGAATTGCGTTTTGCACCCGTGCGCACAAGCGGCCCACGTACTGCCGAGCAACTGGCCGATCGACTGTACGCGATGCTTCCTACCGTACGAATCACCGAGCTCCTTGAGGAGGTGAATCGGTGGACGCAGTTCAGCGAAGGGTTCACACACCTGCGCCGTGGCTTGACTGTCGATAACACGCAAACGCTGCTGACGACAGTACTTGCTGATGCCACCAACCTGGGACTGTCCAGGATGGCCGAAGTCTGCGGCATTGCAACCCGACGCCAGTTGGCATGGACAGCAAGCTGGTACCTACGCGATGAAACCTACTCCCAGGCACTCGCACAACTGACCAGCGCGCAGCATCGGCATCCGTTTGCAGCCTGGTTCGGTTCAGGCGCGATCTCCACCTCCGATGGCCAATGCTTCAAGGTAGGTGGACCCGGCCTCGCCGCGGGTAAGGTCAACGCCCACTATGGCAACGAGCCGACCGTGGCGCTGTATACGCATCTGTCCGATCAGTACGGGGCATTTCATGTCAACGTGATCTCCGCCAAGGCCGGAGAGGCACCGCACGTACTCGACGGTCTGCTGAATCATCAGGGCGATCTGCGCCTTCGCGAGCACCACACGGACACGGGCGGGGTGTCCGATCACGTTTTCGCGTTGTGTCATCTCCTCGGATTTCGCTTCGCGCCACGTATTCGAGATCTCTCGGGTCGCCGCCTGTACGCGTTCGAGCTGGCCTCTGGCTACCCCGGTCTGGAAGCGCTGATTACCGGACGCATCAACGAACGGCTGATCCGGGAACAATGGCCGGAGATTCTGAGACTCGCTACGTCCATCAGGCAGGGTACGGTCACCGCCTCGCTGGTACTTCGACGTCTCGGGGCATACCCGAAACGGGACAAACCTGCCAACGCACTACGCGAACTCGGGCGCTTCGAGCGCACGCTGTTCACACTCGACTGGCTAGAGGATCCGCTCCTGCGCCGCCGTACATCGCGCGAGCTGAACAAGGGGGAGGCCCGCAACAGTCTCGCTCGCGCGGTGTGCTTCCACCGCTCGGGCAAGTTCCGCGACCGTAGCCATGACAGCCAGCGATATCGCGCCAGCGGTCTGAACCTCGTCACCGCGGTCATCATCCTGTGGAACACCAGTTACCTCGAACGCGCCGTGAGCAGACTTCAGCAACGAAAACCGTTTGACACCGACCTTCTCCGTCATATCTCACCTCTGGGTTGGGAACATGTCAATCTGACAGGAGACTACCTTTGGGACGGATCGGCTATGCCGGATCCTGGCGGATTCCGAGCCCTCCGGGAGTCGCTGGACGTGGCTGAGGCCGCTTAGCGTGAAATATCGGGCAGATCATGTACTCGGGCCAATCTGCTGCTGATCATCGTTGTTGCGCTTGAACTCGATCCACTCCGTTTCCCTGAGCAGCTTGCGCAATTCATGAAACAAGCCGATGAGGTATTCGGTGCTTCTGTCAACTGTCAAGATATCTCCTCAGACGATAGGCAACTCTCACGCGGTGGATCACACCGGACAAGGATAACCGGCGATCGATCATGGAGAGCACTAGGATTCCGGGGGCGCGAAACACAAGAGGCGTAGACTGAGCCAATGGTCGTACGTCGTCAGCCAAGTGGCATTCCCGATCTGCGACTGGTTGTTCTCCGAGCGTGTGCCAAAACGGGTGATTTCGAAAAGTCAGATCGTGAAACGCGCGTAAGTCATTTTAATAGAAAGGAAGGACAAGAAGGCGATCACTTTGGATCGCAGTAATGCGAAGCCAAGGGCTCGCCGTGTGCAAGTGAATCTGCGAGGAGTTAACTCGCAAAACCTAGCGCCAAACCTTGCTGCAGACCAGCGATCACCCGTTTTGGCATACGCTCACAGTATGGGTGGAGCGAGAAGATTCGTGCAAAAATAGGCCACTTGTTTAGAGTGAGGCGTCTGAACTCACTCTCATGTGGGTGTCTGGTTGCCTTCAGCCCGATGCTCAGCACGGTATTCGCCGAATCGCTTCAAGTGGTTGGTTCCATAGGAACTTAGAAACCTGAGGTCAGTCCGGCGCAACCGGTGGCGATCAGCCGGAGTCCGGAACGGCTTGGTTGGCCGCCAGCGCGCCGAAGAACCGGAGCGTCTCCGCCACGTGCTCGGCCCAGTACGACCACTCGTGCCCCCCGGGGAACTCCACGTAGCCGTGTGCCACGCCCGCCTCCTCCAGCTCCCGGTGCAGGCGCCGGTTACCCTCGATCAGTGCATCGTCCACACCGCAGTCAAAGCGAAATGGCGGAAGCCGGTCGCGGTTCCGCTTCAACGCGTCGATGACCTCGGGCGTCGCATCGACGAGGTCGTAGGAATCCAGAGGCTCCTCCACGAAGGAAGCCATCTCCGCGAACCGGGTGATGGACGAGTGAGCGGCGAATCCGGCGTATCGTTCCGGATGCAGCGCGGCGAGCCGCAACGCCCCGTAGCCGCCCATGGACAGCCCGGCCAGGAACCTCGGCGCCGCCGCGGTCGTCGGCAGCTCCGCCTGCAGTAGCGCTGCGGGAACATCCTCGACAATCCATGAGGTGTAGTCGGCGTCGGCGTGTCGCCGGTAGCCGGTCCCGTCAAAGCGACCCCCGTCCCCGGGCATCGCGAGCATCATCGGTGGGATCTCGCCGGCTTCGACGAGAGCCGCCGCGGTTCGGTGCGCTCCCCCCTTGCCGGCCCAGATCCAGTGGCTGCCGTACACTCCGTGTAGCAGGGTCACTACCGGCAGAGCGGCGTCCGCGGGCGTACCAGGCGGCACGAACACGGTGATGTCGCCGCGACCACGGAGATGCGGGGTGCTGACAGTGACTTGGCGGAGGCCGTCCCGCTCGAAGGCCGGGTCAGAGAGCTCGAGCGTCCGGAAGGTCGACATGGCGTCGTTCAAGCGTCGAACAGAATGACGCCTTTGGCAATCTCGCCGGACCGCATGGCGGCGAAGGCGTCGTCGAGCTGGTCGAGTCGGTAGCTGCGGCTCACCAGCTCCTCCAGTTTCAGCGCCTCGGCGTCGTGGAGCTCAAGTAGCCGCGGCAGGTCAATCGCCGGATCACACCCGCCGTAAAGTGGGTTGCGGTAGGTCTTGTCCCACTCGAACAGGCGCATGTCCATGACTATTTCTTCCTCGATACCCGAGGCCTGCACGGCGATGCCGCCGTTGCGGATCATCGCCAGTGGAGCCACGCCCAGGGCAGGCACGGCGGTGCACTCCACGGCTACGTCCGCCCCGCTGCCATCGAACAGCTCGCGCACCTTCGCGGCTACTGCCGCGAGTCCTGCGTCGTCGCGAGAGGCCCGGATCACGTCGGTGGCTCCCAGGCTGCGGGCCATCTCCAGACGAGTTTCGAAGAGATCAACCGCAACCACGCGGGATGCCCCGGCGATGCGGCAGCCCTGCACTGCTGACAGCCCGACGCCGCCGCAGCCGAGCACGACGCAGCGGTCACCCCGCCGCACCTCCCCTGCATGTACCGCCGAGCCGAAGCCGGTCATGACGCCGCAGCCGACGATGCTCGCCGCTGCCCAGGAGATGCTCGACGCCTCCGGGATCTTCACCACCGCGGCCTCCTTCACCACCGTGCGTGCGGCCATTGTTCCGAGGTGAAAAGAGCGACGTAGCGGCACGCCGTCGAGCCGAGTGGACGCGCCGTGGGCGGCACCGGCGGTCTCCGAACCCGACCGCGCCGTCACCTCGTTGTTCACCTCGCACAGGTTGCGATGGCCACGCGTGCAGGCACCGCAGCCGCCGCAGGGAATGGCCCAGTTCAGCAGTACCCGGTCCCCGGTCACCACCGCCGACACGCCTGCCCCGACACCCGCCACCACGCCCGCCCCCTCGTGCCCGAGCACATGCGGATGACCCCAGGTGAGCGAGTCGAAGTCGGTGTGGCAAACCCCCGAGGCTCTCAGGTTTACCGCCACCTCGCCGGGGCCGGGCGGACCGACCTCGATCGCCTGGAGCGCGTGAGCCCCGCGTCCGTCGGTGACGAGAGCGGGGACGGTTTCAGTTCGGGCAGACTGGTTCATCGGCAGGAGATAGCTGCATTCGCCGGCGAGCAGGAGGAACGGCTCCGTCTCCGATCAGGCTCGCCGAGGGAATGCCGCCAGCGAGACCGCGCCTTCACAGACGCAACTCCGACGCGGGGTCGAACAGACTGATCTTGCTCATGTCGATCTCGAAGTCCATCGAGCTGCCCGGCGCAGGCGCCTCGTCCGGCTCGCACACGATGATCGAGTCTTGGCCCGCGATCTTGGTCATCAGAATGGTCTCGGACCCGGTCGGCTCGTCCAGCTCGATCGATACAGGCACAACGACGGCCGCGTTCCCCTTGCGAGCGGCCCGTCCTTCGTGAGCAGGGGTGAAGTGCTCGGGCCGCACGCCGAACAACACGGGCTGCCCGTCGCTCAGCTGCCGAGCTCGATTCGGCGGCAAGGGCAACACGGTGCCGTCGCCCCCGTCAAGGGCAAGACCGAAGCCGCCGTCCGACGACACGACCCTGGCCGAAAGGAAGTTCATGTTCGGAAGGCCCATGAAGCCTGCGACGAAAACGTTACTCGGAGTCTCGTAGATTTCATTCGGAGTGGCGTACTGCTGAAGAACGCCGCCGTACATCACCGCGATGCGGGTGGCGAGCGTCATTGCCTCTATCTGATCATGGGTCACGTAGACCGTCGTGCGACCGACGCTCTGGTGCAGCCTCTTGATCTCGCCGCGCATCTCGACCCGGAGCTTGGCGTCGAGATTGGACAATGGCTCATCGAAGAGGAACAGCTTCGGATCGCGCACCAGAGCGCGACCCATCGCGACCCGTTGGCGTTGACCGCCCGACAGTTGACCGGGCTTGCGATCAAGCAGGGGTTCGATCTGCAGCATCGACGCCACTCGGGAGACCGTCTCCTTCTGGGTTGCCCGATCGACGTTACGGCACTCCATGCCGAAGGTCATGTTCTGGCGCACCGTCATCGTCGGATAGAGCGCGTAGGACTGAAACACCATCGCGATGTCGCGATCCTTCGGAGCCCTTTCGTTCACGACCCTGTCGTCAATCCTCAGCTCACCGGACGTGACGCTCTCGAGGCCAGCGATGATTGACAGCAGCGTCGATTTCCCGCAACCGGACGGACCGACGAGGGCGACGAACTCCCCGGAGTCCGCTTCGAGGTTGATGTCGCTGAGGACTTCGACCGAACCGTAGCTCTTGCGCAGGTTCGTGATTCGCAGTGATGACATGACCGGTTCCCCCTATTTGACCGCACCGGAGGTCAACCCCCGGACGAAGTACTTGCCACCGATGATGTAGATGAACAGAGGCGGCAAGGCGGCGAAGATGACGGAGGCGGCCTCGACGTTGTAGTGCCGCTCCCCGGTACCCGAGCCGGAAAAGGCCACAATGGCCGAAGTGATGGGCTGGTTGGAGCCCGACGTGAGCACGGCGCCGTACAGGAACTCGTTCCAGATGCCGGTGAACTGCCAGATCACGCACACGATGAGGATGGGTGGCGAGAGCGGCAGCATGATGCGCCGGAAGATCCGCCAGAATCCCGCGCCATCGATGCGAGCCGCCTTGATCAGGTCATCCGGGACTGCAACGAAGTAGTTGCGGCAGAACAAGGTGGTGAAGCTGACCCCCTGGACCGTGTGCACCAGGACCAGACCCGCGAGCGAGTTGGACAGGCCGATCTTTCCCAGGACGAACGCCCAGGGCAGTAGCGTCATCTGTGCCGGGAGAAACACGCCCAGAGTGATCAGACCGAACACCCAGGTGTCGTAACGGAAGCGCCACTTCGACAGCGCATACCCGTTCACCACTCCGAACGCCGTCGACAGAATCGTGGCCGGAACCGTCATTATCAGCGTGTTGTTGAAGTACCGGGATACGCCTTCGCAACTTCCAGCGAGGCAGAACGATCCCCAGGCCTCTACCCAGTACCGCCAGCTCAACGCCTCGGGGCCCGAGATGAACCCCTCCCGCACGATCTCCGCCAGCGGCCGGTAGCTGTTCATCAGGATGATGAGCAGCGGGGACAGGTAGAGCAGCGCGAATAAACAGAGCAGCGCGTAGACGATGGATTTGGAGCGAAGCTGCCGCGAGCGGCTGCCCGTCGCCAGGGGATCGAAGGCCTGCTGAGCGTTCTCAGCCATGAGCGGCCCCCTGCTTCCTGTCGCGCCAACTCGTCCAGACGACGTAGGGCACAAGGACAATCGCGAGCGCCGCGAGAATCATCACGGCGGCCGCCGCACCCTGAGCGATTTGACCGCGTTCGAACATCAAGTCGTAGACGACGATGGCCGGGACGGTGGTCGCGACGCCAGGGCCGCCCTGGGTCAATGCCACGACCAGGTCATACGTCTTGATCGCGAACTGCAGCAACACCACCGTCACCGCGACGAAGATCGGCCATATCGTCGGCAACACGACCTTGCGATAGATGCGCGGCATCGAAGCGCCATCGATCTGCGCCGCCTTGATCAGATCGCCGTCGACGGAGCGCAGTCCGGCGAGGATCAGGGCCATTGCGAAGCCGGATGCATGCCATATCCCTGTGAACACCACGACGTAGAGGGCCATGTCCCGATCGGTGATCCAGTCGAAGTTCGCGCTCAGCCACCCCATGTCGTTCAGTGCACGCTCCACCCCGGTCTGTGGATGGAAGATCCAACGCCAGACCGTGCCGGTCACGATGAAGGAGATCGCGAGGGGATACAGAAAGATCGTACGCCAGACGGACTCGAAGCGAACGCGCTGGTCGATCAGAATCGCCAGCAACGTGCCGACGAAGAGCGACCCGAGCACGTAGAGCGCACCGAACAGGAACAGGTTCTGATAGGAGACGATCCAGCGCTTGCTCTTCCACAACGCCGCGTACTCCCCGAAGCCGCCATAGGCCATATTCGGTAACAGCGTCGATTGCGACACCGAGATCCAGAGCGTCCACACCGAGAAGATGACCACGTACACGAAGGCGGCCGCCAAGGTGGGTACCAGGACCAGCTGCGGAGTCCAGCGCGAGATGCGCTCACCGAGCGAGGGCTGCATCACTTTCTGCATAGTGGGTCCTCGGTTGGAGAAGTTGCGACCGGCCCCGTGTCGATGGAAGCCCACCGGCACGAGGCCTGTCGTGAAGTGGACCTAGTCCTGCAGCTCGACGGCCTCGGCAAGCTGTTCGGCGGCGTCTTCGGGCGTGATCGAATCGTCCGCGACGAACTCGGTGATCACCTCCATCATCGCGCCGCGATACTTCTGTGGCACCGTCATGTTGTGCGCCATCGATCGCACCAATGTGCCCTCCGAGGCCGAGGCCTTCAGATTGGCCAGACCCTGCTGCTGGCATCCGGTGAAGCCGCCCTCCGAGAGGTCCACGTCCGTACGCGAAGGAATCGACCCCTTGGCGACGTTGAATGTCACCTGGAACTCGGGCGACATGATCGTGCTGGCGAGCAGCTTCTGACCTTCCACATAGTCGGCATCCTCCTGACCGAAGAACACCACAGAGTCCGCGTTCAGGATGAAGCCGGTGCCGCCCCAATCGACCGGCGTCTGGTTGCAGAGATAGTCCTCACCTTCCTTGAATCCGGCCAGGTTCGCCGATGCGACGGTCCAGTCGCCCATCAGGAAGAACGCCGCCTCGCCGGTCATGGTCATCGTCATGGATTGCTCCCATGAGCGACCGTTGATGCCGTCGTCCATGTAGCCGACCATCTTGCGCAGCTGCGCGAAGGCATCGATCATGCCCTGCCCGCGCATGGCCTCGACGTCCCCGTTCTGGAAGGCCTCGCGGTACAGATCGATGTCCATGCCGTAGACCACGCTGTCGAAGGTCGTGGTGTCCGACCAATCCGCGGCGCCGTGCGCAATGCAGGTGTGGCCCGCGGCCATGATCTCGTCGCAGGCGGCATTGAACTCGTCCCAGGACGTCGGAACCTCGAGGCCCAGCTCGTCAAGGATCGCCGCGGAGCTGTACAACCAGTTGACCCGGTGGATGTTCATCGGGGCGGCCACCCAGTTGCCGTCCGGCTTCATGACTGACACCAGCTCGGGCGCCACGACATCGTCCCAGCCTTGCTCGGCTGCGACGTCGTCGAGATTGGCCATCGTGCCGACGGCGCTCCACTCCGCTATCTCGGGTCCCTTCAGCTGTACCGCGGCCGGCGCGTTGCCCGCCACGATGTCGGAACTCAGCTTGGCGAGCATGTCTGAGGTGTGGCCCGAGATCGCGGTCTGTTCCCAGGAGCCGCCCGCGGCCTCGAACATCTCCCCGAGCTTGGCAATCGCCTCCGCCTCCGAGCCCTGGGCCCACTGGTGCATCATGTTGATCTTCGGCTCGGCCTGCGCAGTGGTTGCTACTGCGAGAACGGCAAAGGCCGATAGGCTCGACATCCGGGCTGCTTCATGTGTCTTCATTGAAAGTCTCCTCCTCTGGTTTCGATAGTTTCGTTTGCGCACGTGGCACGACGCCCCGTGCTTCGGGACGGGTCGGTCGGTGGAACGGGCGCGGGTTCAACAGCCGACCCACCGCAGCTCAAGACGCTCCCAGCCGACCTGGCGCTCGAAGGAGGACTCGGTCTCCAGACGCGGCTGGCTCGAGAGCAGCGTGAGCCGGTCCACCTTCCAAGCCAATGTCGTGAGCAAGGTCCGGAGGATCAGCCGCGCCTGGTGCTGACCCAGACAGTTGTGCGCACCGAAGCCGAACCCCACGTGCGGGTTCGGCGCCCGGTCCAGCACTATGTCGTCGGCCCGCTCGAACACGTCCCCGTCGCGGTTGGCGCTGGGCCAGCACAGGCCCACGCGGCCGCCGGGCGGCACTGCCACATCCAGGTCTCCAGGCAGGTCCGCGCCGGCTGGGCACCGGCGGGCGATGGCGGTCAGCGGGCTGACCCAGCGAACGTACTCCTCGGCGGCGGGGATCACGCGGGCGGGATCTTCTCGCAGGAAGGCTAGCGCCTCGGGGTGCTCCGCCAAGTGGGCGAGGATGCTCGAGACGGTGGAAATGACGGTGTCGCGCCCCCCGGCGAAAGCCATGTGAGCGAAACCCCGCTTCTCGTCTGCGGTTAGCGGACGGCCGTCGAGCTGCACGCTGTTGAGCTCGTTGAAGAAGTCCGTGGCGTCCGGATCGGCGGCGGCGGCGAAGGCCTCGGTGAAGTAGTCGTCGACCTGCCGGGCCTGGGCCCGGGCCGCCTCGCCATCCTCGCTGTCGTGGTACACGTGAACGCCCCAGCCGATCCATCGGTCGGCTTCCTCCGGCGGCAAATGCAGCAGCAGCGCCAGGGCACGAGACTGCAGTGGAAGCGCGAAGCCGCGGACCGCATCGCCCTCACCCTGCGCCAGCGCGGCGTCCACCGCCTGTTCGACCAGGGTCTCCATGCGCCGGATGTACGCCGGGTCCTGTGGGCGGCGGAAGGTGGGTTCGATCAGAGCCCGGTAGGCGGTGTGCTGTGGTGGATCGGTCTCGATCGGCAATTGACGCACGTCGCGCACGTCCGCCTCGCTGTGCGGCACGATCATCAGTGGATCATCGTTGCTGAACCGCCTCCAGTCTTTTGCCACGCGTCGCAGGTCCTGCAGCCGGAGCACCAGCGGCATGGCCTCTCCCTCGGCCTGCATGCGCTGGACGCCCGCTCCTTCCCGGGCCGCCTTGAACGGGTCGCGGGAGTGCGCACGGACGACGGTCGAACCGGTCGCTGGGTCAGGGGCTGGAAATTCGTTCATGCCGTGTTCTCCTCGGCCGATCGGAGCAGGTCCCGGGGCGCCACTGCCGTGTCGGCCACCAGCGCGGGATCGGGGCTGAGCCGGCGTGGAATCAGCTTGCCGGCAAGGGCGTAGGCCCGCGGATCGTTGACGGCGTCCACCGCCAGCAGCCGCCTGTCGCGGAAGTACCAGACGGAGAACGCGCTGCCCGGCTCCGGCCGGCCCCGCAGCACGCAGCGGTCGTACCCGGCGGACAGGCCGGCGATCTGCAGTTTGACGTCGTACTGGTCTGACCAAAACCACGGCATGACGGCGGCCGGCCGAGGAAGACCGGCGATGACTGCGGCGGCCACCTTGGCCTGGTCATTGGCGTTCTGCACGCTCTCGAGCCGCATGCGTTGCCCGCCGTAGAGCTCGTTCGCCCGATTGCAACAGTCCCCGATGGCGAGAACGTGCGGGTCATCGGTCCGCTGGCACGCGTCCACGAGCACGCCGCCCGACGGTGGGTCACTCACGGCCAAGCCCGCGGCCCGAGCCAGGGCGTCGTTGGCGATCCCACCCGCACCCAACACCACAAGATCGGCGTCCAGAGGTGCGGAGTCGGCCAGCTCCACCCGCACACCGTCGAGTCGATCATGGATGGCCGTGACGCCAGCGCCGAATCGCAACTCCACGCCATGGCCGCGGTGCAGCCCGGTGAAGAACTCCGACACCACCGGCGAGGTCACTCGCGCCAAGGGACGCTCACCACGTTCGAGCACCGTGACCTCCAGCCCCGCTTGCCGCAGCGAGGCCGACGCCTCCAGACCGATGAAGCCGGCTCCGATCACCGCGACGGATCTCGCCCCGCTCAGCCGCCGGCGCACGGACGCCGCCTCGGCCGCGGTTCGCAGAGTGTGGACCCGCTCGTGGTCGATTCCCGGAAGCGGCGGACGGAGGTGTAGAGACCCGGTGGCCAGTACCAGAGTGTCGTAGTCCAGAAATCGAGGCTCTCCCGACAGGATAAGTTGGCGGGCGGCCCGGTCGATGGCGGTCACCTTGACTCCAGCGAGGTGCCGCACCCCGTGCTCGCGGTAGAAAGTCTCGGGACGAATCAACTGCTCGGTCGGTTCACCGTCGCTTGTCACACATTGCAGCCGTGCCTTGGACAAAGGAGGACGGTGGTAGGGCAAAATGGGCTCGTCGCCGATCATGGTCAGGTGGTCGGTCCAGGAACTGGCCACCAGCGAGGCGCACAACTGCGCGGCCGCGTGTCCCGCCCCTACCACAACCACGCGTTCGGCGGTGGCAGCCACGCTCAGCGACCGACGACGCGGACCACGAGGCCGTCGAGCGCATCGGTCAGCTGTACCTGGCAGCCCAGGCGACTGGCGTCGGTGGCCTCGTCTTCGAGTTCGAGCATCGCTTCCTCGGTGGGAGTGGCCGGGCCGACCTTGTCCCTCCACGCCGGATCGACGTGCACATGGCAGGTGGCGCAGCTGCACACCCCGCCGCAGTCGCCATCGATGCCCTCGACTCCGTTGGCAACCGCGGCGCTCATCAGCGTGCCGCTGGCATTCTCGACGATGCGGGTGTCGCCCGAAGGCGTGAGGTAGGTGACAGTCGGCATCGGCACTCCGAAGCTTGAGCAGATCAGGTTGGCGGATCTTCAAGGGAGCTACGCGCCGTGCACCGCTGCCGCGTCGGTTTCGCCCTATCCCATCAATTGGAACTAAAAATATACCAATCGTGATTTAAGCGCAATCGTGCCGAGGTCATTCGCCTGAGATTCCTACAACTGCCGGGGCCTCGGACCGGCTAAGGTAGGCAGCATGCCCTTGAACGCCCTCACGCCGCGCAAGCTCCACGACCGCATCGAGGCGCGCCTCGTCGAGCTCCTGCTCTCGGACGGGTACCGGCCGGGGGATCGGCTACCCTCGGAGCGCGAGCTTGCCTCGCTCCTGAGCGTTAGTCGCGGATCGCTGCGGCAGGCGCTCGTGGCACTCGAGATCGACCGCGTCGTGGAGATCCGCAACAACAGCGGGGCATACGTCGCGCCCGATGGCCTGTCGCAGGCGTGGCGCCGTCCATCCGGGGACACGCCCGAGGTGCCGCCGATAGATATCGTGCTCGCGCGCCGCACGCTCGAGCCGCAGGTCGCGCGACTTGCTGCGACTTCCGCCACGGACGCCGCGCTCGCAACGATCGCGGCGTCGGTCGCGCGCTTCGCCGCTGGGGACCGGCGCTACGACCTGCGCCACCCGGAGGATCGCGGCTTCCACGTCGCCATCGCCGAGGCGTGCGGTAATGCGGCGATGGCGCGGCTCGTCGTCGCTTTGTGGGACATGCAGCGCGGCGCACTCTACAAGCGGCTGGAAGATCACTTCTCCACATCGGCGATGCGCGATCTCGCCATCGAGGACCATCGACGCATCAGCTCCGCACTGGTGCAGCGCGACCCCGAGGCGTCGCACGACGCGATGCACGCCCACCTCGACCGCATCCATCTGAATCTGTCGACCAGTGAACTCGGACCGGCGCATTCGAGCGCCCGTCCCCGGCACCGCGGCTGAGCTGCCGCGCGTGGCCGATCGTTCGGCAATCGATGACCGGGGCCCACGGCGAACTTCACTCACAGGTACTGCCCTCGAGGGAACGGACGCCGAGCAGCTTGCCGCCGATTCCGAGCCGGGCGAGGAGTCGCTTGCAGCGATCGTCCAGCTCACCTCCCGCTCGCTGGTTTTGATCGCCAAACCTGTTTTCCCCGATTTGTTCACGTGAACATCATGAATCGTTGAGCTGTAGGTAGTTCAAGGGCACTGGCATCGGGGGCTCGGGCGATTCCCGAGGGTGTTACAGGACCCATGACAGAGAGTGCGATTCCAAGCGGAAAAACCGCTGAATATCACGTCTGACAAGGCGCATTATCAGACATGAATAGCCCTATAGTTTCATGTCACTGTCGTTACGTTACTCGTGACATTACGATTGTCAGGCGAAACATGGCGATCACTTCGGTTCTCCACTGAAGCCCTCACTGTGCCCCCGATTGATCCAACATCCCGGTCCAACAATGACCCCGCAGTCACGCCCGTCAACAAGGGCGGTCGGCCCGGTGTCACTCGCGACCGGGTGGCGAACGCCATCGACCTTTCGACTACCCGCATCGGGCGGGCGCCGTCGGCACGGGAGCTTCGTACTGCACTGGGCGAGGCCAACACGAACCATGAAAGTGCCCATGGTCATGTCGTTGAAAAACCCTCGTCCCTAGAATCGCGACACATCAAACATCCGAGGCGCAAACTCATATCCATCATCGAACGACACCGCAACACCGTCACTGACGATGTCTGCCTGGACCATCGGCTCACGATCGGGTACCGACGAGACCACCAGCGTGGAACGATCGCCGAAATTTGCTGAAAGGGTAGCGTCACCCCAGAAACCGTCCGGTCCGATCGAACCGTCAGCTTGCGTGGTGATCATCGCGATGCCAGGCATGAAGCGGGTGGATACCGCCGTCGCCGTGCCCTCGAACTCGAGGGTCTGAACGGTACGACAAGGGCCCTCTCGGCCCGGCTCACCGAATTCCTGTTGTCGATTGGTCTGCGTATAGGTCGCGTCGCTGATGTCGGTGATGGCGCCATCCCGTTTCAGGCGCGCGCTGTCGATGCGGACCGTGTCGGTCGTCGACTCGAAACGATCGCAAACGCCGCTTGCACCTTCGGCATCGCTTCGGGCGAACGTGCCGTCGAGCGTCAAAACGCCCGCCGCCCCGGCATCGACGCGCAGCCCGGCAAACGTGATCTCGATCTGTCGCACGCTACCGGCCCCGGTCGGAAACCGGTTCAACGACCGCTCGAGCCGCCCCGACAGCATGCGCTCCTCGATAATGCAGTCGTCAAGTTCGAGATCGGCAACGCGAAAGGGCACTATCTGCCCACGGGCGCTACCGCCGCCCGGGCAATCGAAGACCCGCTCCACGACCCCATCGACTGCCTCTGCCACGCTGTCGTCGGCAAGACTCCCGAGGGTGTCGTCAATGTCCAGATACAGATTCAGATAGCCCGCAGAGACAAGTTCGTCTGCAACGTCTCGCACTCCCGGGTAGCCCAGACGCGCTATCGTCGTGGTACCCGACGGATCGGGTGTGGCGAACGGATTGGTTGGCGGTGCGGCCTGCCCCGGTGTCGTCAGGATCGCGCTGGAGGCACTCGAGCGACGCCCTGATCGATTGATGGCAATGACTTCGTAGGAGTAGCTTTGTCCGCCCGTCAGCCTGTCGTCGATGTAACTGGTGCCATCCGTGATCCCGACAATCTGCCCGTCGCGGGCGATCTCATAGCGCATTCCGGGCGTGCTCGAGCGCTCCCAGGCAATAGCACCTGCCGTGCCCGAGTAGACGACTGCGCGTAAACCGCCCGGTGCAGCGGGCCCGGCCGTTGGGGGCGGGCCTGTATCACTCGACGTCTGGACGAACAGCCGCGCCGCCGTCGAGCGTTCGCCCTGACGATTGATCGCGATGACCTCGAACAGGTACGGCCGACGCCCCGTCAGGCTCGTGTCGACGTAACTCGTGGCATTCGTTGTCGCAAGCACGATCTCGCCATCACGCTTGACTGTATAGCGTTCGCCAAACACTCCCGAACGATCCCACTTGATCCCGGCCGCGGTGGCCGAATAGACGTTGGCCAGCAGCCCGCCTGGCGGGTTCGGGCGAGCATCTGGCGTCTCGATACGCACGCTCGCCCGTGCGGAGCGCTGTCCGGCGGAATCGATCGCCACGATCGCGAAGTTGTAGCCGCGCCCCGGTTGCAGATCGTCGGCGACGTAGCTCAAGGAATCGCGCACGCCAATCACGGTACCGTCACGGGTGATTTCGTAACCGGCAACGGCTCGATCGTCGGTTGAGCGTTGCCATGCGATGCCACCGGAGGTGGGGCCATAGGCGCGGCCAACGGGACTACCGGGTGCGCTCGGTGGCATGTCGAGCGCCTGCGCATCGACACCGCTACCAAAGGCAAGGAGGACGACAGCTGCAAGCGAAGTGCGGCTCATGGTGGGCTCCAGTTCAATCAATGCTCGCTAGCAATCAGCACGCCATTCCCCAGAGAGTGCCTCTCGTGAAAGCAGGTCAGACTCTCCCCCTGACCCTGTTCAGTCAGACTCCATTCTCGAGAGTGTCCAGCTTTGCAGACTCTCGATACGTGTCTCGCCGATCACCTCGAAACGGAGTCTGGCATAGAGCGCGAGATTCTCCACCGACTCGGTCGAGAGGCAGACCGATCGCGAGTCCGGATCGTCGATGGCCAGTTGCGCTACGTCGTCGACAAGGCGCCTTGCGAGCCCTTCGCCACGATACCGATCTCGTACCCCGAGCATGCCGATGTAATGATGAGGCTCATTCGGTTCGAGACCGGCCACGGCGTGCTCGAAGGTTTCGATGCGGCGCCACGTCGCCTCGCCGAGCCTGTCGCGGACGGCGACACTGGCCCGCTCGACGATATCGGGTTGCGACGCTGGAACGGGCACCTCGTCGGCTTCGTCGCGTCGCGCGCTACCGAGTCGCAGGATCACGTGCCGTCGCCGGGTACGCATTCAAGCTCACACTTGCAGGTGCTTAAACGGGCGGTCATCCGGGTATCGTACCGCGGTACAGTTCCGTATCACTGACAAACCGGAGACGTCATGCCATTCGTTCACGTGGTTGCCATGCTCGCAATCGTCCAGTTCCTGATGTTCGGCATCCTGGTCGGTCGAGCACGAGAAAAACACGGGGTCAAGGCGCCCGCCACCAGTGGCAACGAGCACTTCGAGCGCGCGCTTCGCGTGCAGATGAACACGCTCGAGCAACTGGTGTGTTTTCTACCGGCGCTGTTCGTAGCAGCCCTGTACTGGTCGCCGACGCTTGTCGCGATACTCGGTGTGGTGTATCTCGCTGGTCGATTCGTCTACTGGCGTGCCTATGTAGCGAATCCGTCAACACGCGCCGTCGGGTTTCTGCTCACCGTCGTGCCGACGTTCGTGCTTGTCTTGCTGGCTTTGTTCGGCGCCTTGTTTCGCTGATCGGACATCGAGAACAACGTATCGATTCGGGCTTCGTGAACGCCATCTCTGCGTCCGGCACTACGAAAAGGAAATTCACTACGAAACGGTCGAGTTCCGCTACCGTTACCTCTCCAGCTCGTTGGCGGGTTCAAGCGGTACTTGCGAGCCTTCAAGGCTGTTCTATTCGCGCATCGCGACGTCAACTGTTTGCGGCTCGGTATATCTGCAAATGGCAGCCGGGTAGAAAAAGTAAACGGTCCGCCCGAAATCGGGATTTCGGCAGTGCCCCTTGTGAGCATCCCATCATTTCCGCCATCGCCCGCCGTTTCAAAATGACCCTGTGGTATCTCCAGCGACCCAGGCTCTATCCGCGGCTCGCCAGCGAGATAAGGCGTCAGATCGGCCACGAAAGATCACCGCTCGGCGACACAAGCCGCGAAGCTGCGTCCTGGTGCGATGCGCGAGCGATCGGTACTGCCGAGGCCTTGCAGAAATTCGACGCACCGCTGAACGACGAGGCACGCTTCTCGGTCCGTTTCGCGTCGGAGCTGAAAGACGCCGAACAGATCGTCAGGAATTGTCCGGTAGAAATGGGCGGCCCGGGTGATCTTGATCTGCTTTACAGCCTGGCGGAGCGAGTGCAGGCTCGCAAGATCATCGAGACCGGCGTCGCCTACGGATGGTCATCGCTGGCAATCCTGTGCTCGCTCGCAACGAGAGACGGCGCTCGTCTGATCAGCTCGGACATGCCCTATCCCGGCCGCAACAACGATCGTCATGTGGGCTGCGTCGTGCCGAAACGCTCGCTCGAACACGGGCAGTTGCTGCGCTCGGCCGAAAGACAATTCCTGCCCAAAGCCATTCGCCTGTTGGGCACGATCGACATGTGCCATTACGACAGCGACAAGAGCCGAGCCGGTCGCCTTTGGGCCTATCCTCTGCTCTGAAATACCCTTAGGCAAGGCGGCGTGTTTGTGTCGGACGACGTTTCCGACAATCTCGCCTTTCGTGACTTTGCCAGGACGACATCGGTCGAGCCATTGATCGTCAGGCATCAGGACAAGTTTGTCGGGATTCTGAGGAAACCCGGCAACCTGTAGCGAAGTTCCTCGGAAGTTCAGCGCCCCGCTTTCGGACGACACCCACGCGGCTATGAATCATGAAGGCAACAAGCAACGCGTGTATTCCCGATCGCCCGTCAAAGCGGCGAGCGGTAGATCGAACACTGCCCGCCGCTGCACGGCAAACTCGTTACACTGTCCCATCCTGATTCGATGATGGGCGGATCGCATGAAACAAGCGTCTTCCAGCGATGACAGGGCGGCGAAAGAGGACATCGCTTGTCACTCAGGCGGTCTGCTAGCCGAACTGAAGTCCCGAGCGGAGGAGCTGCAGGGCCTGGCCACCTCGTATGGCGCTAGTCGGCTGCGTGTCTTCGGCTCAGTCTCGCGCGGTGAAGAGACGGCGGTAAGCGATGTCGATCTGCTGGTCGAGTTGCCACGCGGCTACGACATGTTCGAGCAACGACTCGCACTTAGCGACGCGCTCGAGAGCGCGCTGTCCCGACAGATCGACCTTGTTCCGGAACATGAGCTGAACCGGCATCTCAGGGATCGCATACTCGCCGAGTCCATCGCGTTGTGAAAGACTGGAAGGTGTACGCGCATCACGTGCTGGATGCTTGCGACAAGCTGCGGCGCATACGCGCGCGCGGAGATCCCGAGATCGACGACATCCTCTACGACGCCGTGTTGCGAAATCTCCAGACGCTGCTGGAATCCACTGCTCGATTGCCAGAGGATGCGAAGTCGCAACACGACTCGATTCCGTGGCGGCAGCTCACTGGCATGCGGAACATCTTGGTACACGACTATCTCGGAGAGATCGACTCTGCTGCGGTTCTCGACGTGGTGGAAAACCGACTGGACGAGCTCGAGAACGCCGTCCGTTCGATGCTGGCGAACGAGAAGTCTTGAGAGCACTCCTTCGGGCGCTCATGCC
>Ga0209185_1000218_pt1 | contig 83291 bp, 76 predicted proteins | sample SidtaG_2_FD_187425 | JGI IMG/M metagenome (GOLD analysis project Ga0209185, IMG submission 187425) | Marine algal microbial communities from Sidmouth, United Kingdom - Sidmouth_Asex2 metaG (SPAdes) (version 2) | ecosystem: Host-associated > Algae > Red algae > Unclassified | place: Sidmouth... | reverse complement strand
TATCGAAGCCTTGTGCGAGCTAAGTCCGACAGAGCTAATCAAAACCCGCCGCGAGAAATTCTTGCGCATCGGGCGCTCGCTCGTCAATTAGGGTCAGGCCTAAAATTTGCGCAAAGAAAAACCCGGCCGTTATGAACAGCCGGGTCAATCATCCTCCCAGAATTCCCCGTTAAGGGAGATTCTAAATTTAGAATCCGGCAGAAATACCGGCTCCTAACCAGAGCATGTTGTCTTTTGGATTCCCGTTAATTGCGCGGTCAAAATCAAGAACATCTTCTGAATTAACAGCGAAGTTTGCGCCAATATAGGCTGACACGTCGTCCGTGAACGCATGGCTGACAGCTGCAGTGGCTGTGCCCCATTCGTAAGAGAATCCGTCGCCGTCAACCAATCCAACCGTCAGGCCGAGATCAAAACTTTGCGCATCCCCAAGCGGCACAGAATGGCCAACGCCGCCTTCGAGCGTGAAGGCTTCTAGAGTCAAATCATAATAGGCTGAAACGGAAGGTGCCAGCGGAACATCGCCAAATCCTAATGAGGCAGAGACCTCATATGTGCCCGCGCCGCCATTTTTTGTTTCAAAGAAATCGCCGCCCTGTGGGTAGTGATAATAAGTCGCGCCGAGATCGAGAGAAATCGAGCTGTCGAGCGGAACAGAATAGCCGGCATAGAGATCAAACTCGTCCCCTGCGAAAACCGAATTTGCGCCTACGCCGGTTGAGAACCAACCGCCGACTGTAAAATTTCCATAGCTGGCTTCGACATAGGGCTGAATGGCATCATCTGCCAGAGAGACGCCGCGGAAGACATATTGGCTGGTAAAATCCAGGCCTGTAGACACAGAAAGCTCCGCGTCTTGCGCATATGCGGCGGGGGCTACCGCCGTTGCGCAAAGCAGGGCGGCGGCGAGAGTTAAGTGTTTCATTTTCGGTTCCCTTCGAATGTGCGCCTTGGAAAAAATGTGCGCGTCATGAAATCTGATGAGGCTGTTTGCGCAGGATCAAAGCCCGTTTGCAAAGCGTCAGTCTGAAATCAGGAAGAGAGGGCAGCCATGAACCGAACCGGGGCGGCCTTCGCACCAAAATGATGCGTAGATGGGCGAGTGCGAAGATTTATCGAAGAGGCGAGAGTTTGGCAAAAACTGTGGCGGGAACGCCACAGCAGGACGATGGCCTTAGGAAATTTTTCCGTGGCACTGCTTTACTTTGCGGCCCGACCCGCATGGGCATGGGCTATTGCGGGAAATGCCGTCTAATGCACCGGCAGGCAGGGCGGACTTCGCTGCCGCTGCGCCTTGATTGACCATATCCATCGGCGAGCGCGCGGCGGCCGGCGGGGCAGAAGATTGCGGTTGCATATTCGCCATGCCGGCACGCGCCTGCTCAAGCTGCGCCTGCCGCGTTTGGCTTTGGGCTTGCGCTTGCTCTTGACGGCGCATTTGCACGGTCAAGAGTTGAGACATCATAGACCTTGTCACATCTTCGCGTAGGCTGGTCAGCAAACCGTCAAACAGTGTGAAGGCTTCGGATTTATATTCATTGAGCGGATCGCGTTGACCATAGGCCCGCATCCCGATGACAGATTTCAAAGCATCGAGCTGCTGCAAATGCTCGCGCCAGTTTTTATCAATAACTTGCAGAAGGACTTGTTTTTCTACACGCGCGAGGCTTGTTGGATCGAGGTCTTTTATCATTTCGGCGTAGATCGTATCCGTCGCCTCACGGATACGTTTTTCCAACTCTTCATCCGCAATGCCTTCCTCATCCGCCCAGGTCTTGAGCGGAAGTTCGACGAGAATGGCTTCTTTAACGGACTTATCCAGACCCTCAATATCCCATTGTTCGGCATAGGCGCGCTTTGGAATATGTTTCTCCACAAAGTCTTCAATCAGTTGATGACGGAAATCTTCAATGACATCGGACACATCTTCATCCGTCATAAACTCCATACGTTGTTCGAAGATCGTCTTGCGCTGATCATTCATGACATCATCATATTTGAGCAGGTTTTTACGAATGTCGAAGTTGCGAGTTTCAACGCGTTTTTGCGAAGTCTCAATGGACTTCGTCATGAAACGGTTTTCGATTTGCTCGCCCTCTTCCCAGCCAAATTTCTGCATCATGGCTTTCAGCTTTTCGCCGCCGAAAATCCGCAGCAGATCATCTTCCATGGAGAGGTAAAATTTCGAGCGTCCCGGATCGCCTTGACGGCCCGTCCGGCCGCGAAGCTGATTGTCAATCCGGCGGCTTTCATGCCGTTCCGTTCCCAGAACATAGAGCCCGCCAGCGGCCAGCGCTTTTTCTTTTAGGAAAGCAATGTCAGCTGTGATTTCTGCGGTTTTCTGCTCGCGATCAAAATCTGACATATCGTCTGTCAGCTCTTGCTCCAGCACCATATCCAGATTGCCGCCAAGTTGGATGTCGGTGCCTCGGCCCGCCATATTGGTCGCAATCGTAACTGCGCCGGGCACCCCGGCCTGCGACACGATCGACGCCTCTTCTTCGTGATAGCGCGCGTTCAAAACACGGTGCTCAATATTGCGGTCCGTCAAATAGCGCGAGAGCAATTCGGACTTCTCAATTGAGACCGTACCGACCAACATGGGCTGGCCTTTTTTCGCGGCCACCTCAATGTCATCGACAATCGCTTTGAACTTCTCTTGCTCTGTTCGATAAAGCACGTCTTGGTCGTCAATCCGTTGGATCGGGCGGTTTGTTGGAATGATGAGAACTTCGAGGCCATATGTATCGGCAAATTCGGAAGCCTCCGTTTCCGCCGTACCTGTCATGCCGGAGAGTTTGTCATAAAGACGGAAGTAATTCTGGAGCGTAACAGACGCCATAGTCTGGTTTTCAGGTTTAATATCGAGACCTTCTTTGGCTTCAATCGCCTGATGCAGACCTTCGGATAGACGCCGTCCGTCCATCATGCGACCTGTAAATTCATCAATTAGAACGACTTCGCCGTTTTTGACGATGTAGTCTTTATCAGCCGTGTAGAGCTTATGCGCCTTCAGAGCTTGGTTGATATGGTGAACCACCGTGATGTTCTCAACGTCATAAAGGCTTTCGCCCTCCAACATGCCGCGCTCGCGCAGAATGGTTTCAATCTGTTCTGTGCCTTCTTCGTTAAAAGTCGCCGTGCGCGCTTTTTCATCCACATCATAGCCTTCAGGTGCAATGTCCGGGATGATGGCATCGACTGTGCGGTAGAGATCAGATTTGTCATCTGTCGGACCGGAAATCACCAGCGGTGTGCGCGCCTCATCAATGAGGATGGAGTCGATTTCGTCAATAATGGCATAAGCGTGACCGCGCTGGCCCATTTCCTCGACAGAATATTTCATATTGTCGCGCAGATAATCAAAACCGAATTCATTATTCGTGCCGTAGGTAATATCGCAATCATAGGCAGCTTTACGTTCAGCCTGGTAGGGATCGTGATTATTGATACAGCCAACCGTCATGCCGAGGAAATTATAGATCTGGCCCATCCACTCGCTGTCGCGGGTCGCAAGATAGTCGTTCACTGTGACAAGATGGACGCCCTCGCCGTTCAATGCGTTGAGATAAGCTGCCAGCGTGGACACAAGGGTCTTGCCCTCACCCGTGCGCATTTCGGCGATTTCACCGCGATGCAGCGTAATCCCGCCGATAAGCTGCACATCATAATGACGTTGACCCAAGGTGCGTTTCGCGGCCTCGCGGACCGTCGCGAAAGCTTCCGGCAGCAGATCATCCAGCGTTTCGCCTGTTTGTAAACGCTCGCGGTAAACTTCAGTCTGCGCGCGCAAGGCGTCATCCGTCATCGCCTCAAATTTCGGCTCTAAGCCGTTTATTTTATCAACGAGAGGGCGAAGTTTTTTTAGCGTGCGGTCATTTTCCGTGCCGAAAATCTTCTTGGCGATGCCGAGCATGAGACGTCCTGAAAGCTGCTGACGGGCCATAAATTACAGGCCGCGCTTTGGTTTGTGTCGACTTAGGTATGGCACCGCGCTAAGTCAACGCGCAGTCGCTGTATTGGTGATGTTGAAACCTGGTGGGGTCCGAGGAAAAATTGGTATGAAAATCCAAGTCGCGACATTATTGACCGCCTGTTTATCCTCTGGGCTTCTCATCAGTTGCACGCCTGCCGAGACGGAAACCCGGCCTGCATTGGAAACCGTGGCGCGCGCAGGCGGAGACGACGTTATCGCCCGCGTCAACGGGACCAAAGTTTTTGCCTCTGACGTTGACCTCGCAGCACAAGAGCAAGGGCTGGTGGATGAAGGGGTTCGCCTGCCCAAGACAGACCCGCGTTATCGCAGCGTTTTAGATGAGCTTATCGACCAGCGCTTGCTGGCTTTGGATGCCGAGAGCCAAGGGCTGAACGCGGACCGAGAAGCCAAAATCCGCCTCGCAGCAGCGCGGGAACGCATCCTTGGAAACATCCGTGTTGAGCGGCATTTACGCGATACCGTGAACGAGGCCTCTATCCGCCGCATGTACGACGAACAAGCCAAATTGGCGGCGCGCGGAGACGAAGTGCGGGCGCGGCATATTTTGGTCGAGGAGAAATCCAAGGCAGATGAGCTCCTGAAAAAACTGGAAGCCGGTGAAAATTTTGCCGCACTGGCCATGGCAAATTCTATTGATGAAAGCAGTGCGGAACGCGGCGGAGATTTGGGTTATTTCACGCAAGACATGCTGAATGGTCGCTTTACACGCCCGGTTTTCAATGCCGGAAAAGGCCAGCGAGTTGGGCCGATTAAATCTGAATTTGGTTGGCACATTGCGGAAGTTTTGGATCGCCGCCCCGCACCGCAGCCAAGCTTTGAGACGCTTCGACCCAAAATCGCGAATTTCATGACCTTTGATGCCATACAGGATTTATTGAAAGATTTGCGAAGCAGCGCCCAAGTTGAAATTTTGACAGAGGGCGTCGGAGACGCGCCTGAAATGCCCGACCCTGAGTCGACCGAGCCCGAAGACACTGAGCCGGAAGTACCTGAAAATGAGTGACATGAAGATCAGCCCTTTCGCACCCGCAAATTTCCCAAGGCTTCCGCCCCTCGCCGGATTTGAAATGGCGACGGCAGAAGCGGGGATAAAATATAAAGGCCGAACAGACCTCTGGGTCTTGCGCGGCCAGCCGGGAACCCAAATCGCAGGCGTATTTACGAAAAACGTCTGTCCCGGCGCACCGGTGGAATGGTCGCGTAAAACTCTAAGCGCCCCTTTTACAGAGGGCCCTCGCCTTGTCATCGTGAACTCAGGAACGGCGAATGTCTTTGCCGGGAAAGCCGGTCGCGACGCGGTGAAAGAGACCGCGATTGCGGCTGCGAAATATTTCGGGGCAAAGGCCAATTCCATTCATCTCGCCTCGACAGGCGTTATTGGGGTCGCTTTGGACCCCTCTAAGGTGATTAATCAATTTCCAACGATGAAATTACAGGCAGATGGCTGGGAAGCTGCCGCGCGCGCTATCATGACGACAGACACGCACCCCAAAGCCGCAACTGCGACCGCCAAAATCGGCGACACGACTGTGACCTTAAACGGCATCGCAAAAGGATCCGGCATGATTGCGCCGGATATGGCGACGATGCTCGCCTATGTCGCGACGGATGCAAAACTGCCGCAATCTATTTTGCAGGATTTATTAAATGCCGAGGTCGGACCGACCTTTAATTCCATTACCGTCGATAGCGATACTTCGACATCGGACACTTTGCTTCTGATGGCCAGCGGGGCAGCTGAGCATGTTGTTATAGAAGGCACAGGCGATCCGGCATTGGAAGGGTTTCGAAAAGCGCTGCAAGATGTGCTGTTCGACTTGTCCCAACAAATTGTCAAAGACGGCGAAGGGATCTCGAAATTCATTACCATAGATGTTTCCGGCGCGGCCTCTGATGAATCCGCGCATCGCATCGGTATGAGCGTTGCGAACTCCCCATTAGTGAAAACGGCTATCGCAGGTGAAGATGCGAATTGGGGCCGCATTGTTATGGCCGTCGGCAAAGCGGGTGAGCCTGCCGACCGCGATACATTATCGATCTGGATTGGACCGCACGTTCTGGCCGAGGGCGGACAACCCGCAGCGAGTTACAAAGAAGAACACGGCGCAGCCTATATGAAAAATGCGGAAATCGTCATCCGTCTGGACCTCGGCATCGGGGACGGCGCAGCCACAGTCTATACCTGCGACCTGACCCATAGCTATATTGATATCAATGCCGACTACCGTTCGTAAGAAAACCCTCCTCGTAGCCGCATGCGCTTTAATTGATGCGGATGGGCGGGTGCTGATGGCGCAGCGGCCCGCGGGAAAAGATCACGCCGGGCGGTGGGAGTTCCCCGGCGGCAAAGTGGAGGTCAACGAGACGCCTGAGCAAGCCGTGCGCCGCGAACTGTTTGAAGAACTAAATGTCGAGCCTTGTGAGAGCTGCCTGCAGCCCTTCTCTTTCGCCAGCTTCGCCTATCCCGAATTTCACCTCATCATGCCGCTCTTTTTGTGCCGCCAATGGGATGGGTTTGTGCGCGCCAAAGAAGGACAGGCGACCAAATGGGTGTGGCCCGATAAGATTTTGGATCTCGATCTTGTACCTGCAGATGTCGATCTCGCGAGCGAGCTCAGAGACCGTCTTCCGCGCGGGCGACGTTTTATGACAGCTTAGGTTTTTATTTTGAAAAGCGGCGCATTGGCTGAAACTTGATCTCCAACTTTGGCGAAAACCTCTTCGAGCGTCCCGGACACATCGGCCAAAATATCATGTTGCATTTTCATCGCTTCAACAACGGCCAGCCGTGTTCCGATGACGACATCGTCGCCTTTGGAAACCAACAACTCCGTCAAAGCTCCGTGTAACGGCGCAATGATATCACCTTGGCCAACAGACACCTCATGTGCAGGTGGAAGAGCAAGGCTGTTGATAAGATGATAATTGGCAGCGCCGATCTGAATATAGATCTCTGCGAGTGAAGAGATATGCCAACGAACAGTTTTACGGCCAGACTTAAGGGCGTATTGGGCTTGACTCGATGACCAATGTTCAACCCGAACGTCCTGATTAAATTCTCCGCATATAATTTTAAAAGTCGCCGCATTAAGGGCCGTCACCTCCACGCGCTTACCCTCATATTCAAAAGGCACACACAGAGGATGCCCGCTGCACCATCCTAGAATCTCCTGCGGAATTTTTATCGCAATGCTAGCGCGCGCAGCCAAATATTGCGTCAACGCTGCCAAAGCCGCAACCTCGTCAGTCAATGGGCGGACCGCTAAATCATCCGCTTCAAACGTCTCGCCGATAAAGGCCGTTGTGGCTTCACCGGACACAAATTTTTTGGCGTTCAAAGCGTCAATTAAAAATTGTCGATTGGTCGGCACACCGAAGAGAACGGTCTCCGTTAGAGCTTGCACCAGCTTACGCCGTGCAGTTTCGCGGTCCGGGCCGGATGCGATTATTTTTGCAATCATCGGATCGTAGAAGGGTGAAACTTCTGATCCTGTTTCCACACCACTATCGAACCGAACTCCTGTTGGGCACGAAAGATATTCGACCGTACCTGTGGCGGGCAGGAAATCCTGCGCGGGGTTTTCAGCATAAAGACGCGCCTCAATCGCGTGACCGCACAAGCTCACATCATCTTGAGTAATTCCGAGAGCCTGTCCTTGGGCGACGCTGACTTGCAGGGCAACCAAATCCAATCCCGTGACCACTTCCGTCACGGGGTGTTCGACCTGAAGGCGCGTGTTCATTTCAAGAAAAAAGAAGTCTCCGCTTTCATCTAACAGAAACTCCACCGTGCCCGCACCGACATACTCGACGGAGCGCGCCGCCTGCACCGCTGCCTCTCCCATGCGCGCGCGGAGATCATCCGTCATGACCGGGCACGGCGCTTCTTCGAGAACTTTCTGATGCCGCCGTTGCACGGAACAATCGCGTTCGCCGAGATGAATGATGCTGCCTTGGCTGTCCCCGAATATTTGAATTTCAACATGGCGCGGGCGCAGGACCGCGCGCTCCAAAATGAGCGTATCTGATCCGAAAGCCGAGAGCGCCTCCGCGCGCGCAGCTGAAATTGCATTGGGCAGATTACTAGCCTTCGACACCAACCGCATCCCGCGACCGCCGCCGCCTGCCGCCGCTTTGACCATAAGCGGGAAACCGACTGCTTTCGCCTCTTTCATAAGAGTCTTGTCGTCCTGCGGATCGCCTTGATAGCCTTTCACAACAGGGACGCCCGCTGCAATCATATGGCGTTTCGCGGCGGCCTTATCTCCCATCAAAGTAATCGCCTCTGCGGACGGCCCGATAAAGACTAGCCCCGCTTTCGCACAGGCCCGCGCGAAATCTGCGTTTTCAGATAAAAACCCGTAACCCGGATGGACGGCCTCTGCACCGCTGGAATTCGCGGCCGCGATAATCTTTTCAATCATGAGATAACTCTCGGACGCAGGTGAGCCGCCAATGTGGACAGCATCATCGGCCAGCTTCACATGCGGCGCATCTCTGTCCGCTTCGGAATAAATCGCAATTGATTGTAAGCCTAATTCTTTGAGCGTGCGAATTATACGGCAAGCGATTTCGCCGCGATTAGCAATGAGAATGGATTGAAAACTCATAACCGCGCCACCCCGAATGAATTCGGTCGGAGGGTTCGCTGGCGGGCCTCCATCACAATGGGCAGTAAAAGGCCCAGTAACTTTCGTGTGTCGCGCGGGTCAATCACACCGTCATCCAATAAATGGCCGGAGGTATAAAATGCGCTCGATTGGCTGTCGAAAATATCGGTCAGCTTTTCCCGCTGCGAAGCGCGTTTTTTCGCGTCGGGCGTCACGCCTTTGCGCGCGGCCTGAGCGTCGGCAACAATTTCCATAACGGTTGCGGCCTGCTCTCCGCCCATCACGCCCGTCTTGGCATTCGGCCAACTAAAGACGAAATCCGGATCATAACCGCGCCCGCACATGCCGTAATTCCCGGCCCCAAAACTCGCGCCTATCATAAGGGTGATGCGCGGCACATCGGCATTGGTCACGGCCTGTATCATTTTTGCGCCATGTTTAATCATGCCCGCTTGTTCGTAATCCTTGCCGACGAGATAGCCTGTTGTGTTTTGCAAGAATAGAAGCGGCGTGCCGGCTTGATCCATGAGCTGAATAAATTGCGCCGCTTTGGTCGCCCCGTTCGGATCTATCGGTCCGTTATTAGAAATTATGCCGACGGGCTGCCCAAATATGGACGCTTGAATACAGACGGTCGACACGCCGTAATCGGGTTTGAAATCTGTGAAATCTGATCCGTCCACGAGGCGCGCAATGACCTCGCGCACCTCATAGGGTTTGCGGTAATCGACAGAGACGATTCCGGCGATATCATCAATAGGTAGGGCTGGATGTTCATGGCGCTTTGTTTCCGAATGATCTTTCCATCCCAATCGCGCCACCACCTCTCGAATTATCAAAACCGCTTCGCCGTCATCTTCCGCCAGATAATCCACGAGGCCCGTTGTACTGGCGTGCATTTCCGCGCCGCCCAGATCTTCGGCGCTCGCGATTTCGCCCGTGGCAGCTTTGAGTAAAGGCGGGCCCGCAAGATAGGCTTGACCGCGTTTTTTTACCCCGACAACATAATCCGACAGGCCCGGCATATAGGCCCCGCCCGCCGTGGATGAGCCGTGCAAAATTGCGAGCACTGGAATTCCGGCTTTGGACAGACGCGCCAAATTCGCGAAGAGTGTTCCGCCGTGAATAAAACTTTCAACCGTATAATTTAATAGATCCCCGCCCGCGCTCTCGACCAAGTGGATAAAAGGCAGTTTCTGTTTCAATGCGATTTGCTGCATACGCTCCAACCGCCAGCCGCCAGCCGTCGTCAGCGACCCAGCCCGAATCCCGCTATCATCGACAACCACGGCGCAGCGCGTTCCGGACACATATCCAATGCCGCCTATAATCGTCCCGCCGGGAATAGATTTTTCCTCGTCAGATGTGTCGAGAAGATAACCCGCCAAATTCCCAATTTCCAAAAAAGGCATACCCGGGTCCAACAATCGCGCCAGACGTTCACGCGGCAGGAACTGCCCCCGTTTTTCAAACCGGGGCTTCTTTGACGCGGACAGGGCCGGGGCGCGCGCATTCAACGCAGCCAGCTCATCTATCAATACCAGCATCTCTGCGCGGTTGGTTTGATGGCGCTCTGAGGACATGATCGCTTTTGATGTGAATTTTGGAATGGAGTGCTCCTGAACGGGATTTCAGATTTTCTGAATAGCGTTCACTTTTATCGCGGGTCAAGGCAATTGAAGACCCGCGGCCTCTTGACCCCTGCGCCATATGTTAGCATCCATAACGCAAGCGCTCTCCCAGCGATTGCCTCAGGAAACATCATGACCGACACCGCCCATCCCGTCCCCAAAGACTTCGCCGCCAAAGCTAACCTTTCCCCTGCGGATTACAAAGAGACCTATGCGCGGTCGATTAAAGACCCGAAAAAGTTTTGGGGCGAGCAAGCGGAGCGCCTGACCTGGATGAAGGCCCCAAGCCGGATCAAAGATGTGTCTTGGGATACCGATGATTTGCATGTGCGGTGGTATGCGGACGGCGTTTTAAATGTGACCGAAAACTGCTTGGACCGGCACCTGGAAACCCGCGGGGATAAGGCGGCGATTATCTGGGAGGGTGATAGCCCAAACGACAGCCTGACCCTCACCTATAAAGACCTGCATTTATATGTTTGCCGCTTTGCCAATGTCATGAAAGTTAAGGGGGTCAAAAAAGGCGACCGCGTCACAATATATATGCCGATGATCCCGGAGGCCGCTTTTGCCATGCTGGCTTGTGCGCGGATCGGCGCGGTGCATTCCGTCGTCTTTGGCGGGTTTTCGCCGGAGGCTCTGGCAGGACGCATTACGGATTGCGACAGTGATTTTGTGATTACGGCGGATGAAGGTCTGCGCGGGACAAAGCGCGTGCCACTGAAAGTCAATTGCGATGCGGCTTGCGAGATTGCGGCGAAGGCGGGCAAGCCCGTGAAAACCGTGCTCTGCGTTCAGCGCACGGGCGCGGATATTGGCTGGGACGATAAACGCGATGTCTGGCTGCATGAGGCATTAGAGACGGTTTCAGATGACTGCCCGCCTGAACCCATGAACGCCGAAGACCCGCTCTTTATTTTATATACCTCCGGTTCGACCGGAAAGCCCAAGGGCGTGCTTCACACCACAGGCGGCTATCTGGTGTGGGCAAGCCTGACCCATGAGGCTGTTTTCGATTTGAAAGAAAAAGATGTTTATTGGTGCAGCGCCGATGTCGGTTGGGTGACGGGACATACTTATATTGTCTATGGCCCGCTGGCGAATGGCGCGACGACGCTGATGTTCGAAGGCGTCCCGACCTATCCCGATGCGTCGCGCTTTTGGCAAGTCTGCGACAAGCATCAAGTCTCTCTTTTTTACACCGCCCCCACCGCCATTCGCGCGCTGATGCGCGAGGGCGATGGCTTCGTGAAAGCCACCTCCCGCAAAAGCCTGCGCCTGCTCGGGACGGTTGGCGAGCCAATCAACCCTGAAGCTTGGGAGTGGTATTTCAATGTCGTGGGCGAAAAGAGATGCCCGATTGTTGATACCTGGTGGCAAACGGAAACGGGCGGCGCGATGATTGTGCCCCTGCCCGGAACAACGCCCATGAAACCGGGGAGCGCGAGCTTGCCCTTTTACGGGATTGAGCCCGCGCTTGTGGATGCCGACGGTAAGGAGCTGGACGGCGCGACCGAAGGCAATCTCATTATTAAAAATAGCTGGCCGGGTCAGATGCGCACCGTTTACGGCGATCATAAACGTTTCGCCGAAACCTATTTCAGCGCCTATCCCGGCAATTATTTCACAGGCGATGGATGCCGCCGCGATGAAGATGGTTTCTATTGGATTACGGGCCGCGTCGATGATGTGATAAATGTCTCCGGCCACCGCATGGGGACCGCCGAAGTCGAGAGCGCCCTCGTCTCTCATCCGGCCGTCGCGGAAGCCGCTGTCGTCGGCTATCCGCACGATATCAAAGGCCAAGGCATTTATGCCTATGTCACGACCATTCCCGGCAGCGCAGATGATGATGATTTGCGCGCACACCTTGTCAAACATGTGCGCAAGGAAATTGGCCCGATTGCCAGCCCTGACCTCATTCAATTTGCGCCGGGCCTGCCGAAGACTCGCTCCGGCAAAATTATGCGCCGTATTTTACGCAAAATCGCGGAGGATAGTTTCGATAATCTTGGCGATACCTCGACCCTATCCGAGCCCGGCGTCGTTGAGGATTTGATCAAAAACCGCATGAACAAGGCCGTTTGAATATGAAAAAAGCCATCTTCGGACTTGTCCTGCTCCTCGCGTTCCTCATCGCTTATCTCGCCTTAGCGCCGGTCCCGATAAATCCCGGTGTTTGGGAACCCGAAAAAAATGCAGGCTATGTCGGAGCCTTCGCGCCAAATACGGAGCTAGCAAATTTGGAACGTATTCCGCTTGGCAAAAGCGTCGGGCCTGAAGATGTGGCTGTCTTAAACGGCATGATCTATGCGACCTCGCAAACAGGGGACATTACACGGATTGATCCCGCGACCAAACAAGTCGAGATCGTCGCGAATACGGGCGGCGTGCCTTTGGGCATCGAGGTTAGCAATGGCATCATTTATATCGCGGACGCCCATAAAGGCCTGTTGTCTGTGACCGAGGGCGGCGAGCTGAAAACCTTGACTGATGAAGTGGACGGCACGCCGATATTATATGCTGATGATTTGGATATTGCGGAAAACGGCATCATCTATGTCTCTGACGCTTCGACTAAATTTGGCGCGAAAGATAACGGGACGACCATGGCCGCGTCCTTGCTGGAGATTATGGAAAGCAAAGGCACAGGCCGCGTGCTCGCCTATGATCCGCGCACCCGCCAAACGCGCACCATTGCGAAAGGCCTCGTTTTTCCAAATGGCGTTGCCATGCACCCGGACGGCAGTGTGCTCGTCAACGAAACCGGACGCTACCGCGTGTTGAAAATTGACCCCACGACAGGCCGCATGACAGATTGGATTGCGAACCTTCCGGGGTTTCCGGATAATATAAATCCCGGGCCAAACGGGACATATCTTTTGGGAATAATTTCCCCCCGCTCAGAGTGGCTCGACGACAACGCTGGCAAACCGGCGATGCGAAAACTCGCTATGCGCCTCCCGCCCGCAATGCGGCCCAAAGCCAAACATTACGGACATATTGTGCAGCTGGATAAAGACGGGAATGTCCTGCGAACATTTCAAGATCCGGAGGGCGAATATCACGACGGCACAGGCGCGATTGTCTTTGAAGGCCAGATGTATGTCACGAGCTTGCATGAAGATGATTTGGCGCGGCGGGCTTATCCGGTTTTGGATTAAATAGTTCATGTTTATGCTTTGAGAGAGACCTTGAAACATGAATTTTATCAAAGACAGGGAAATTTAACTACCAGCTCGTATCTTAATAGAATGGTGCTTTTTGCAATATTATTACTACTTGTTCTGCCAGTGATAATTTTTGTGCTCGCGTCGTCGAAAGGCTGGAAGTCCTGGGTCCTCGTTTTGTTTTTCACACTACTGTTTGGATTTTGGGCGGAAAACACCGAAGATCACGGGAAATTGGCAGATGATCTTACCGTAATAATTTTACAAGTATTGCCTTTATTTGGCGCTATTGTGGGATTGACCTTATCGGCTGTTCTTTTGATTTGGAGAAAAGTATTTTCGCCGACAAACAAACCTGCCTAGTTTGCCCTCGTCACATATAAGTGGGATCCATTTCATGCTTAATCGTAATCATGTTATGCTCACCCCGTCCGTCACCCCCATGCCGATTGCTGATGTCGACACCGCCATTCGTATCCTCTCCAAAGCCATGCCTGGGGACAGTCGCTCCGCGAGAGGCCCAAAACGCGCGGCGTCTCCGTTCCGATCCTGTGTGTCCTGCATGCTGTCGGCACAATCTTTGGACCGCAATACGGCGGCCGCGACGAAAGCTCTGTTTAAACTCGCGCGATCCCCAAAGGGTATGTTGAAACTCTCTGAGGAACAGATTGCTTCCGCGATTAAACCTGCCGGGCTGTATAATATGAAGACGCGGAATATTCGGAAATTCTGTGAGCAGCTCTTATCCGACTATGATGGCATTGTGCCGGACACGCGCGATGAGCTGCTCAAATTGCACGGCATTGGCCGCAAATGCGCGGACCTCGTCGCGCATTTTGCCTTTGGCGCAAAACACATCGCTGTCGACACCCATATTCGCCGCGTCTGCCAGCGAACGGGATTAGCGGCGGGCAAGAGCGAAGCCCAAGTCGCGGCCTCGCTGGATTCCCGCGCACCGGACTGGGCCAAACCCGAAGCGCATTTTTGGCTGCTGCAATTTGGCAAAGCCATTTGCAAATCCCGCACGCCGCGATGCAAGGCCTGTCCCATTCGAGCGCTATGCAATTTTCCAGACAAGGCCGTTTAAATATGAAGACTTGCCGCGGCGCAAAATATGACGGCATAATGTCCCATGCGAACTTCATTCAAAATCATCCTGATGATCCTGTCCCTCATCCCGCTTTATTTTGCGGTAACCGGGATCTTCGGCGGAGCGCGGGCTTTATCTTCGGGGGAGTCCGTGGGGCCCGAACTGGACAATCAATTTCGATATCTTAGCGCCTATTACCTCTCGCTCTTTATGCTGATCTGGTATGTTTTGGGTGATATTGACAATCGCGGCACGGTTTTACGGATTCTGGTTCTAGCGATTTTCGTGGGCGGTTTGGCGCGTCTTTATAGTTATCTGCAAGTTGGAACGCCGCCGCCTATGCTCATGGCGGGTATGGCTTTGGAACTTGGCGCGCCTGTCCTCGCGATATGGCACCGGATAATTGAACGGTCCGTCGGCCCCGTTGTCCCGTAACCAGACTAAACACTATTACAGAAAGCCTCCTTATGCCTCATCGCGAATTCGATATCATTGTTTACGGTGCCTCCGGTTTTACGGGACGGCTCGTTGCTGAATATTTGCAAGCCGAATATGGTGCTACGGATTTGAAATGGGCTATGGCCGGGCGGAACGCTGAGAAACTCCAAACTGTTGCGGGCGAAATGAATATTGCGGGCGATGTGGCGATTGTCACGGCAAATTCGGATGATCCTGCCAGCCTCGCCTCCCTCGCCGCGCGGACCAAAGCTATTATCACGACCGTTGGGCCCTATCAGCTTTACGGCGAGCCCTTATTAAAAGCCTGCGTCGAAGCAGGAACGGATTATGTCGACCTTTGCGGTGAGCCCGCTTGGATGAAAGATATGATCGACCGCTATGACGCAGCGGCCAAAAAATCGGGCGCACGGATTGTTCTATCCTGCGGCTTTGATTCCATACCGTTCGATCTCGGCGTTTATCATTTACAGAAACATGCCATTGAAAATCACGGCGGTGCGGCCCCGCGCGTCCGTTGCCGTGTGCGCGGGATGAAGGGCACATTCTCCGGCGGGACAGCCGCCAGCTTCATGGAGACGATGAAGCGTGCAAAGACGCAGCCTGAAATTCTGGACTGGTTGAAAGACCCGTTCTCCCTCTCGCCCGAATCCGGCTCCGACCAACCTGCCATTCATAAGCCGATGGAAGAAGCGGATCTCGGCAGTTGGGCAACGCCTTTCATCATGGCCAGCATCAACACGAAAAATGTTCACCGCTCTAATGCGCTGCTGGACTATAAATATGGCCGCGACTTTCAATATGGCGAAATGGTGCTGACCGGACCCGGTGAAAAAGGCGAACAGCTCGCCAAGGGCATGGCGAGCTCTAACGCATTCGGTGACAACCCACCTAAACCCGGCGAAGGCCCGTCCAAAGAAGAACGCGAAACCGGGTCTTATGATGTTATGTTTGTCGCCGATGCGCCAAACGGCACACGCATCATCACATCTGTCAAAGGCGATAAAGACCCGGGTTACGGGTCCACATCCAAAATGATTGCGGAAGCCGCACTCACGCTGGTCCAAGACGTTCAAGGCAAAGGCGGCGTCATGACGCCCGCCCCGGCCATGGCCGATGCCCTGATCAAGCGGTTAGAGGCCCATGCAGGCTTAACCTTTGCGATTGAAGCTGGCGGTTAACGAGCCTCCGCCCGCAAACATTTCCGTATGGAATTGACTCTGTCGGCCAGAAATATATACAGTTCTGTATGAAAAACTGGTCTGACTACCCTATATTCCTTGCCGTCGCGGAAGCCGGCTCTCTCACAGCAGCAGGGCGCGCTCTCGGCATGAGCCAACCCACGGTTGGGCGGCGCATTCGCGCACTGGAAGATCATTTCGGAACCTCGCTGCTCAAACGTGAAAGCGGTCAGTTGGTCCCGACAAATTTCGGGCAATCCATGCTGGACCATATCCGGCGTATGCAAGATGAGGCCTCAGCCATCGACCGGTCTTCGGCTACATTAGAAGACTCGCTGTCGGGCGTTGTTCGCCTGTCCGCGACGGAAGGCGTCGGCACAAGCTGGCTGCCCGGGGTCATGCAAAATTTCCGCCGCGAGCATCCTGATGTTCTTGTCGATATAGGTATTGGCTTTCAGAGCTTTAACCTCGCCCAACGCGAAGCGGATATCGCCCTGCGCTGGCGCAGTCCCGGCGAGCAAAACTCCCTCATCGGACGCAAAGTCGCGGAGGTTGGCTTTGGCCTGTTTGCGTCACCTGATTATATTGCGCGGCGCGGCGCACCCAAAACCCCCGAAGAGCTGACCGAGCATGACGGCGTCATTGCCCAAATCATGGACGGGAAATCGCTTTGGTTGATGGATGACGACGGCAAGATGATTTCTAAACCTAAACAAATCACATTTAGTACGAATTCTATCTGGGCCTTTGATCAAGCTTTGGTGCATGGATATGGTATTGGCGTATTGCCAATGTGCGGCTTGCTGAACCGAGATCTCGGCCTTGTTCGGGTCCTGCCGGAAATCATCCACATGGAATCACTTTATCTAGTGGCACATCAAGACCTAAAGCGGTCCATGCGCATTCGTGCCGTTTTCGATTATCTGGTCGGAGCGTTTAAACAGGATGCAGCCTTCTTTAAGGGCCTCAGCACATCCGAATATGATTGCGAGAGCTGCGGCGTTGCGTCCGGCCACAATATGTTGCCGCCGCGCATGCATCAGCATAAGAGCCTCCCCGCAGCCGCCGAATAATTTGCGGTGCCTTTCATGAGGGACAGGACGAGATAGATCATGCCCGACAAAACGATTGATTTCGGTTTTGAAACCATTCCCGAAACTGAGAAGATTGGCCGCGTCAAAGGCGTATTTGATTCTGTCGCCTCAAATTATGATTTGATGAATGACGCGATGAGCGTTGGCATCCACCGCATTTGGAAAAACATGACCATTACGCGGCTGAACCCACAGCCCGGAGAGCGGCTTTTGGATGTCGCGGGAGGAACGGGCGATATTGCGCGGAGATTTGTTACTGCCGCCGATGAGGTCCGTATTCGGCGCGGCGGAAAGCCTGCCTCTGCCGTAATTTGCGACATTAATGATCAGATGCTCATAGCGGGCATCGACGCCGAAAAAGACCAGGGCATGGACCTGACTCGCGTTTGCGGGAATGCCGAAATGTTGCCTTTTGAAAGCGGGCAGTTTGATGCCGTCACAATTTCATTCGGCATTCGAAATGTCACTGACCGCATGGCCGCCTTGCGGGAATTCCTGCGGGTTTTGAAACCGGGTGGACGCCTGGCGATCCTCGAATTTTCAACGCCGCCTGCGAAAGTTATCAGCGCCTTTTACGACGCCTACAGCTTCGCTGTCATCCCGCGCTTGGGGCAAGTTTTGGCCGGTGATCGTGACAGCTATCAATATTTGGTCGAGAGCATCCGCAAATTTCCGAAGCAGGAACAGTTTGCGGAAATGATACGCGAAGCGGGTTTTGCCAAAGTGGATTATCAGGATTACAGCACGGGTATCGCAGCGCTCCACACAGGATGGAAGCTGTAGGTGTAAAGAAAAGGCCGAACAAATGTCCGGCCTGATGTCAATTTGATCTAGATAAAGAGCCTAGCGGCGTTTGTTCTTCCGCGCAGCATACTTGGCATCGCGGCGCGCTTTTTGGGCTTTAACCAATTCTTCTTTCGCTTTCTTTTGCGCTTCAACCGCGAGAAGTTTCTTTCGCGCTTCTTCGGCTTTTGTAGCCGCCGCTTCGGCTTCTTCGCGTTTGCGCTCTTCTTTGCGCTTTTCTTCGCGGGCTTCGCGGGCCGCATTTCGTTTGGCACGCTCTTCCATGAGGCGTGCTTTTTCGGCCGGGTCCAGCTGCTTGGCCTTGGCGCGCTTCAGCATGTCTAGCTTTGCTTCTTTTTGCGCCTTTAAGCGGTCGTTAAAATTCTGGCCGGGGATCATGGAAAACCTTAATGTGTGTTGTGTTAATTGAAGCCGCGTATATCGCGACTGCAGGCGCATAAATCAAGGCCCCCGCGCACGGGGTAAATAGGCGGGGGCAATCTGCCAACCGCGCCTGTGTAGAGACATGTTCAATTGTTTTTGCCGGCGTTGGATTGGCGACGATTAAACGCTCTTATCCGCGCGCCCCAAAGTCCGCTTAACAACATCCTCACCGCTGGCGCGCTGACCGACGGCGCTGACCGCGTCACCAAAAATTTCTTCCGGCGAGACAATATCGGAGCTCCCAGCCGGATCAGAATAAAACCCCATCACCGGTGAGCCTTGCGCATAGCCTAATAGGCGGCGAAGTTGCGGCGTGAAGTCTTTCGCGATTTCGGGCGGGCAGGACAGATACATATTTTCCTGCTGTCGGAGCCACCCCAAAGTATAATGCAGCAAGACGCCAAGGCGCGGCACGTCTGTTGAGTTCGGACCGCCGCCATGAATCACAGTGCCGTTATAAACGAGTATGGAACCGGCTTTCATTTCAGCGCTCGCAATTTCATGCGGCTGGGCGTCTCGTTTAGCATCCCAATGGGCGCTGCCCGGCACGACGCGGGTCGCGCCGTTTTCATGGGTAAAATCTGTAATCGCGATCATCGTGCCAAGTTGGGTTTCTATTCGGCGTGGGATGTGACCGCCCCACAGGCCGCGATCGCGGTGCAAAATTTGCGCGCCCTCCCCCGGTGCAATATTGACGGCTTGGGTGAGCGACAACTGCACGGTCGGCGCAAACTTCCCGAGGATGCCGTCGGCAATGTTCAAGAGCGTGGAGTTGGTCGCCATGCGGCGGCAAATTTCAGACCGCGCAATCAATGCACCCGCGCGGGTCGTAGAAAATCCTGAAAAACTATCTTGCCCCTGCGCAGCGGATTTCAAAAGCGGGGCCAGCTCATCCGCGAATTGCGCGGTCTCAGCGGGTGATAATATTGCGTCAATAATAACCGCGCCTTCACGGTAAATAATTTCCAGAATTTCGGAAACGGGCGTGTCTGTTGAAACATGTGTCAGTTGCGGCATAGATTCAGCTTAGGCGGGCGAGTCCATTTTGACCAGAGTGGCGTGAAATCAACTTAGTCTGCTTTTGATTTGTCCAAGCGGGCTTTTAAGGCTTTCGCAAATTTCTGCGCACCCTCATTATCCTCGCCCTGGCCTTTGGCATGGGGAAGATAGAGGTAAGGTTCGATACATTCCAGCTCAATAAGTTTCAGCGTGCCGTCATCTCCGCGCAGCAAATCCACACGCGCATAGAGGGGCGTGGCGTCAAGCACATCGAGAATATCGCGGGCGCGGTCCCGCTCGAGCTGAGACGGGATATAGGTTTCTTCCGCCCCGCCATAAATAGACTGGATTCGGTAATCCCCGGCCTTTGGCGTCTTTCGCGCAGCGTGAGAAAACCGTCCGCCGAAATAAAGGAAAGAATATTCCCCTTCTTCCGTGACGCTGGAGAGGAACGGTTGAATAAGCGCGCCTTCAGGCGGGAGTATGTCTGCCGCCGGAAATGCATCGCCCTTTTTATGCAAGACTTGCCGCCAGGCCCCGCCGCCGACTTGCGGCTTTATCACTAAAGTATCTGTCTCCAGTGTCTCAAAAGCCCGGGCCACATTTTTGGGTGTTACGCGTTCCACGGTCAGTGTGCGAATAACCGGCGCGCCGCGCGCATGCAGCTCATCCAAATAAGCTTTATCGGCATTCCATTTCAAAATATTAAAGCTGTTAAAGACGGGCGTCACCTGCTCCGCCTTCGCTATGGCTGTCAGAAACGCCTCTTCATTACCCTCAAAATAATCCCACACCATGAGCGGCAGAATGGCGGCGAACTCTGCGGCACGGTCTGCAATTTCACGCCAGCGGGTTTCAATGAGCTCCATGCCGTGCGACGCCAGCGCCGGGGTCAATTTTCCCATTTGTTCAATGAGCTCGAACCTGTCCGGGCGGGCATTCTCCGCGCTGGGCAAAAGATTATCAGAAATCAGTAGGGCGATTTTTTTCATAGTAGTGGGGGCGCTAATGCCTTAGGGGCTTGCGCGCAATTTGAATTTGAACTCACGAGGTTATTTATCATGGCAAAAGACATCGACATTCTCGGCATTGGTAATGCAATTATGGATATCATAGCGCCTGTGCCCGACACATTTCTCGCGGCGCAGAGTATTGAACGTGGATCTATGACTTTGATCGATGAACCCCGTGCACTCTCATTGAACGGCGCTTTGAAAACAGTCGGAGAGCTACGCGAGATCGCTGGCGGGTCCGCAGCCAATACGATGGTCGGCATAGCGGGTCTTGGCGTGCGCGCCGGATATATTGGCAAGATTGGTAAAGACGGCGTCGGAAACCGTTTGGCACAAGGCTACCGCGATGCAGGCGTGCAGTTTGAAACCGCGCCGACAAAATCAGGAACAGCCTCAGCCCGCTGTATGATTGCAGTGACACCTGATGGACAGCGCTCAATGAGCACATTCCTCGGAGCCAATGCAGATTTCGGTGTGAAAGATATTTCCAAAGCGCAAATTGCGCGCGCCAAAACAATCTATCTGGAAGGCTACCTCTTCGACAGCGACGATCAAAAAGCCGCCTATGTTCGCGCTGCCGAAATCGCGCAGGCAACTGGCGGGCAGGTCGCGCTTACGCTGTCCGACAGTTTTTGCGTCGGGCGTCACCGCGCGGGCTTTCGCCAATTAGCCGAGCATCAAACAGACATCCTTTTTGCCAATGAGGATGAGTTGCTGGCCCTGTTTGAAACCGATCGCTTGGATACAGCGCTTGACGCATTAAGCGGGATGCGTCCGGTTGTTTGCGTGACGCGAGGCGAAAAAGGCTCCGTCATTCAGACGAATGAGCGGCGTCACCTCGTACCCGCAGCACCCATCTCAAAGATTGTTGATACCACAGGCGCAGGCGATCAATATGCGGCCGGTGTTTTGGCCGGACGCGCTATGGGCATGGACTGGGCGGATGCAGGCTATCTGGGATCCGTGGCAGCGGCTGAAGTCATCCAGCATTACGGCGCGCGTCCTGAGACCCCGATTCACGAGATCGCAGCTTTTGGAGCTTGAGTTTTAAACGTCCTCGTGCCGTTGAGCGGCCTGCTTATAGTCCGCCGCCAATTTTGCAGCGAAACGAGAGCGCTCACAGATTTTTTCCAAAACTGAAAGTGCCTTTAAGACGTCTTGTTGGCTAGGCTGGTTCAACTCGGCCCCGTTCAATTTAATGCTGGCGCGCCATGAGACTTCACGGTAAAGCTCAGAAAGCCTGACACCCTTTCGTGACAATATGAAAAAAGCGGACCGCGCATCCCGGTGATTGTCTTCTTTGGAGATGAAGTCATTCTTAATGAGCCACTTCGTTGAACGCGTGACTGAGGCGGGATCATAGCTCAAAATGCGAGAGATTTGCGTCCCTTTAACCGGCCCGTTAATTTGTGCGATTGCCATCAAGGTTCTCAACTCTCGCAAAGGGATATTCGAAAACTCTCCGAGTTCAGGAATGATGCGGTCTTTGATAAATTTGAGATAATTGGCCGAAATTTGGGCCGCTAACACCTGAAATGTGCTATCCGCAAAGTCGGTGACGTCGTCGCGATATCGCGACGCTGAATAGAGTTTTAGCACGATGGTATCCTGTTTGACACGATGCTATGCAAGCATCAGGAACTCGAGTGTCATCGATATAGGAAAAAATTTATTTAGTCGTGAAGGTTTAAGGTTAATTCGCCTTGCAAATTTGTAATCTATCTGAGCGTCTTATTCAGACCCTGTTAAAGCGAATCCCGATAGAGGCAAAGCATGATGACCAAATTTATACTCCCCCTGCTCCTCGCCACGACGGCCATTGGCACTGCGGCTGCGCAAACCGCAAAAACCATACCCGCGCAAGCCTCCAATCAGGCCATGTCCGGTAAGACCCAATATAATGCACCCTTTACGGACCCCGCCAATGTGCGCGCGGATTTGGCCCGCATTGACGCCTCCATGAATGCCACGAACAGCTTTCAGGGCGACTTCATGCAAATTGCAGCCAATGGCGCGGTCTCGCGAGGGAAAATCTGGCTGCAACGCCCGGGCAAAGTTCGGTTCGAATATGATGCGCCGAGCCCGCTTCTCATTGTCTCTAACGGAGTGACACTGGTGCAAAATGACCGCCAGCTTGAGACTTTTGACAGGGTTCCGCTCTCTGCCACACCGCTGAACTATTTTCTAAAAGAGAATATCAATCTTGCCGAAGACACGGAAGTAATCGCGTTGCAGAAAATGCCGGGTCAGTGGATTGTCACAGCCCGAGATGGGTCAGGTCAGCAAGAAGGCGCGATCACGCTCGTCTTTGATTCTGAAACGCTCGCTTTGCAAACTTGGATTATCAGAGATGATTTTGGCGGCGCGACTCGTGTGCAGCTTTCTAACCTGCAATATAATGGCCGCATCGACCCGCGCAAATTTATCCTGCGCGAAGACAGCCGCCGCGACCGGAGAGGGCGCTAACAAAAAGCCCCGAAGGGCTTTCAACATGATGCGCGGGCGTCTATCCCCGCCTTATGAAAGTCAAAGTCGCTACATGGAATATTAACTCCGTCCGCCTGCGGATTGATCAGGTCATCCAATTCTTGACTGAGCAGCAACCTGATGTGCTTGGTTTGCAGGAAATTAAATGCGTCGAAGAGCAATTTCCTTATCAGCCGTTTCGCGACGCCGGATATGAATTTATCGAGGTCAAAGGCCAAAAGGGATATCACGGCGCGGCGACGGTCTCAAAGCTCCCGATGGAACGTCTGCCGACCAGTTTCTGCCCGCTGGACCATGCGCGCCATGTGTCAACCCGCGTGATAGCGGGTGATCAAGATTTCGAATTTCACAATTTCTATGTGCCCGCAGGCGGCGATGTTGCCGACCGCGCCGTGAATGAGAAGTTCGGGCACAAGCTCGATTTTCTAGAAAATATGCGGTGTTATTTTGCGGAGCGGTTTGCCATCGGCGACGACCAACAAATCCTCGTCGGGGACTTCAACATCGCGCCGCATGAACATGATGTCTGGGGCCATAAACAGCTTTTAAAAGTCGTATCCCATACACCGATGGAAGTCGAAATTTTGGAGACATTGCGCAAAACGCATGATTTTACCGACACATCCCGTCTGTTCGCGGACGATGAAGAAAAACTTTATAGCTGGTGGTCCTACCGGGCGCGCGATGTCATGAAATCAAATCGCGGGCGCCGTCTGGATCATATCTGGGTCAGCCCCGCCCTCAAACCCTGCGTCGAAGCCATGGGGAAATCCGGTCACGAAATCCACGTACCTTGCCGCACATGGGCGGAGAAGCCTTCAGACCACGTCCCAATGACGCAGATATTAGATCTATCCGCCAGTTAGTTCGACCATTGGCCGTTACATATTCAGCCCCTCCATAATCGCATTACATCGCTAAAGAATAGCCGCCCGGTTGGGTGAGCAGCAAAGTTGCCTCACCTTTTACGAGTTCAATCTTCTGGCGTAAGCGGTAGACATGGGTTTCCAGCGTATGTGTCGTCACGCCGGAATTATAACCCCAGACTTCTTCGAGCAGCTCATCGCGGGCAACGGCTTTCCCGCCGGCCCGATAGAGATATTTCAGAATATTCGTTTCTTTCTCGGTCAGGCGAATATCGCGCACGGGCTTTCCGGATGGATCTTCGGGAGGCGTCAGTTTTTTCGCGGCGGGCTTAAAACTATAGGGCCCAACCGTGAAGACGGCATCTTCGGATTGCTCGAACGTGCGCAAATGCGCGCGCAGGCGCGCCAGCAACACGCCAAAGCGAAACGGCTTGGTCACATAATCATTCGCGCCGGAGTTCAGTCCGAGGATTTCGGACGCCTCGCCTGTATTCCCCGTCAGCATAACAATTGGCGTCGCAATGCCCGCCGCGCGCATTAATTGCGCGACTTCGGTGCCCTGCATATCCGGCATATCAACGTCGAGAATAATCATGTCAAAGGTTTCAGACTTCGCAATAGCGAGACCTTCACTGCCCGAGCCGACATCTTTAGTTTCGAACTCATCATAGAGCGCAAATTGCGCAACAAGCTCGCCCCGCAAGATTTCATCATCATCAACAAGTAAAACACGTTTCTTGACAGCCATGATCTATTCCCTTCTGGTATGCCGACAAAGTGTTCGGGCCCAATTTGGCGCGCCTATGCGCGTCTCTTGTCTCTAATGCTAATAACGGATTGCCCCAAATGCATCACAAAAATGCGATTATATGCGTGAACAGATAGTCATAAATACAAGCACCGAGCGTTTGAAGCTGGGAGCGCTCGACCTGCCATGCCGGATTGGCAAGGCTGGAAGTGTAGATTTCCGGCAAGGACGTGAGGGCGACGCCAAGACGCCCTTGGGAGACTACGTCTTACGGTTCGGGCTCTATCGCGCGGATCGCTTGCCGTCTCCAAGGTGTGATTTAACGTTCCGCGCCCTGCGGGAAGATGACGGCTGGTGCGACGCGCCGAAGGATCCGGCCTATAACCGTTTTATCCGTCTGCCCTATCCCGCCAGTCACGAAAAACTCTGGCGCGACGATGGGGCGTATGATGTTATCTTGGTTATTAGTCATAATGATAACCCGCCCAAACCAAATCTGGGCAGCGCGGTCTTTATACATGTCGCGCAACCCGACGACCGCAAAACCCTCGGCTGCATCGCCCTCGCGCCGGAGGAGATGGTGAGATTTTTACCGTGTTTGCAAATGGGGATGCAGGTGAGGATTCAGGCCTAATGCTATTTGGGTTTTCTGGCCCCAAATAGGGCGCTGCCCACGCGGACGCTGGTCGCGCCCATTTCGGCGGCGATTTCATAGTCGCCGCTCATCCCCATGGAGAGTTTTGACACACCATTGGCTTTTGCCAAATTCGCCAGCAGCCAGAAATGCGGGCTGGCGGCTTCTCCCAAGGGCGGGATGCACATCAGGCCTTCCGGCTCCAAATCATAAGTCCCGCGCATGGTTTTAAGGAAAGCAGGCAGTTCGGCAGGAAGAACCCCCGATTTCTGATCTTCTTCACCCGTATTCACTTGAACATAGAGACGCGGCATTTTCCCCGCATCGCCGGCGGCTTTCATTAAGGCTTTCAAAAGTTTCTCACGGTCCACGGTTTCGATCACGTCAAATAGAGCGGCCGCATCTGCAGCTTTATTGGATTGCAACGGCCCGATGAGGCGAAGCTCTAAACCCTCGCGGTAATCCGCAAACGTCTCGCCCCAACGGGTTTGGGCTTCTTGCACGCGGTTTTCGCCAAAGATGCTCTGCCCGGTTTTCAGCATCTCTTTAATCCGAGCATCGGGTTGAACCTTAGACACGGCAACGAGGTTAGCGGCGGGCAGGCCAGCGCGCTTTGACGCGGCGACCAAATTGTCTAACACGGTTTTATGTTGATCGGATATTTCTGACATGGCCGCCTCCTATTCCGAACCGGAAGAAAAGAAAAGCGTGCTCGCGCGCATCGCGGCAGAATTGCGCGCGGAACATAGCGGTTGCCGTCTCGCCCCACTCGTGTTTTTCACAGACTCCGCGCGGATGGAAAATATCGTGGAGATTGTGCGGCGATTGCCAAAGGGCTGCGCCGTGATCTATCGGCATTTCGGAGACCCCAAAGATGCGGCGGCACTTCGGGACTTAACAGCAAAACAAGAGCGGCAGTTGTTAATCGGCAATGACCCGGAGTTGGCTGATGACATTGGCGCGGATGGTGTGCATTTTGCGCGGGATGAAAAGCTATGCGGCCCGATGAAGTGGCGCGCGGAACGCCCCGACTGGATCATCACAATGGCGGGATTAAAAAGCGGAGCCTATCTCGCGCCGCTGGAGTGTCTCGACGCGCTGTTCATTTCCAGTGTCTTTCCCAGCGACAACCCGTCCGCGGGAACGCCCATCGGAGTCAGCGCATTGAAAGATAGAGCCGCGCGTTTGCCCGTGCCTATTTTCGCTTTGGGGGGAATAGACGCCGGCACCGCGCCGCAGTTCGTCAGAAGCGGGGCCGCCGGCCTCGCCGCCATAAAAGGACTCATCATGGACGTTGAAAAAGAAAAGACTGAGGCAGGCCACCGTTTTGTCATCAAGACAGATGCGGGTGAAGCCGAGCTAACCCTCGCGCGGGTCGAGGACGGCATATTTAACGCCAATCACACCTTCACGCCCACGGCCCTACGCGGGCAAGGCGTCGCCGGAAAGCTTTATGCCGCCATGATCGCAGACGCGAAAGAGATGGGATATAAAATCATTCCCGGCTGCCCCTATGTGGAGGTGAAGTTTAAGCGAAAACCCGAAGACCGCGTGGCGGTTGGGGCTTAATTCAAGAATGACAGAAACGGCGCACTCTCAGCCCAACCCTAATTTTTGATCAAAATCCGGTACGCATCGGCGAGGGCCACAATGTCTACGCTTTGGTCAAGCGCGCCGTCTCCATTTATATCTGCAGGACTGTTCTGGGTGACGAGTATACCTACGGGATTGAGGTTATTATCCGTCACAATGCCGCCTGACATACCGACGGCCACAGCCTCGCCGGAAATCCCCGCATCTTCACGCGGTTCGAAAACAACGACCCACGTGCCGGTTTGATAGCCGGGCGACCCGCTCTCTGTCCGGTGAAAATGGGCTTTCCCCTGCCGTAGTGTTGGCTCCTCACTCCCGCCCGGGTAGCCGAGCACATAAACGACCATGCCCACTTTGGGGTTTTCGGGAGCCGGGCATGTCCATTTTTTCCCATACCAAACCGCGTCAATAACGCCGGGCGCGCGGACGACAGCGGGCTTGATAAATTTAGGGGTGTCGAGGTTCATCGCCTCGTGAACATGATCAGCGGTAAACCACCCCCCGCAATATTTCCAATAGGTGCCATAGGCCGTATCACTGACGCCGCGCGAGACATCAAACTGTTTCATAATCCGGTTTTGGATCACGACGGTTTGGCTCTTTGTTTTATGCGTAACCCACCAAAAGAGAGCGGCGCCCGAGATTACGGACAAGATGATGATGCGAAACATCCACCGCAGCGTAATCGTGATTTTCGTATCCAGCTCATCCTTTATACCATCACGAAGATCGATGCGCATTCAGCTTGTTCCTTTAGTTACACGTCCGGCGGTTCGAAACCGGTCATCCCATCCGCATAGGCCGTTTAAGCCGCAGCACCAACACCCTCTTTCAGGGTGACAGTTGAGCGAATATCAGAGACCCGGAATTTCTAACACGCCGACTTTCAGTGCAATGGTGAGAGCCCTTATGTCGGGGCTCTATCGCCAATCATCACATGCAATAGGCTGCCATCGGCCCTGAACGTCAAGAATAACAAATAGGCGCTGAGGAATAGCATCCCGCCGAAGAAAGCGGCGACAGCGAGGCATAAACCCTTGGCTGAGAAATTATTGCGCCAAGCGGTCCAGAGCGCGGAGAGCGCCAGAAACATCATGAAGTCGAAATTAAATTGCCCGGGCCAAGCCATGGCTTTCATGTCGCCAAAGAAGACAGGTAACAAATTCAACCCGTGTCCGGAAATTGTGACGGCCGTATAGATCAAAATGCTGACAAAGATGATGAGGAGAAAGCCCCTGAAAAACGTCATTTTGAAATCCTAAAACTTAAACCCGCCCTGCACAAAGACGCTGGTCGCTTTCTGGTCTAGCGTAGTTGGGATACCGAGGGCGACACCGTTAACTTCACGGTCGACATATTGAACGCCGGTTCCGACTGTGAATTTGTTGAAATCATATGTGACGCCAAATGTCGCTTGGTCAGATTTCAGGCCGACATTATCATCTTCGGCGTGGCCATAGCCGAGCGTGAATCCGAGCGCGCTCGGTTTCCATGTCAGGCCCGCATCATAGGCGGTATAATCGCCGTCCAGCAGTCCATTATTCGATTGCAGATAAGAGCCGCCCAGCGTCCAATCGCCATAGCCGAGCTCTAACCCTGTGCCGAAACTTTCCAGATCGTCCAAACCTGCAAGGCCGGAGGCTTCAGAGCCGCGCGCATAGGTTCCGGTCAACTCCACCGACAGGCCATTTTCAAATGTGCGGTCCAGCGCAAGGCCGAGCTCCATCACATCTTCGATTTCGGGCTGGATAACGCCGGTGATATTTTTACCGTTGCAATAATCTACGCCGCAGACATCCGCATCCAGCGCATAAGACGCGCCGAACTGCACGCCAACGCCGATTTGGTCGCCCAAGAGGCGCGGCGATGTATAGGTGATTTTTTCGGAAAAGCCCGACGCATCATTGACCGTCTTCACACTGTCATAGCTTGTGTAATCCACGGGCGAGTTTGACGCCCCAACAGCAAGCAAGCTCGGCGCGCCGAGAGAGAAGAGATAGGCCGCGCCGTCATCGCGCCCGATGGTCACGTCGCCGTAAGCCGACCGCAGGAAGAGATGCGCGGACTCGAGCGCAAACTGCGCGTCTTTCGCGATATCATCACCCGCGCTGTAAAAGCCCGACGTGTGACCGCGCAGGCCTGAAACAGTTCCGGAGCATCCGGCCGTTCCCGCAGGGCAATCCGGCAAACGTCCGCCAAAGCCGCGGCGATAGCCATCATATTGTGCGCGTGCGCCCAGGACGACACCATATTCTAAGCCGCCATCAGTAATGGCACTGACTTCGGCTTCGATTTCGCCGTCACCGATAAAGTCTTCGGACCAGCCGTCTTCGGGGCCAAACTGGTTGTCAGGTTGATCCCGATGGGTTGCAGCGGCGCCAAGTGTGACCTTCCCCTTGAGAAGCGTTGCGATATTCTTGAGGCCCAGCTTATCCGTCCAGCTGCGCGGCTGCTGCGGGGCCGATGTGTAAGGTCCGCCGGGATAGGGCGCACCCGTTGGCGGTGTGGAAGATTGATAACCGGGTGCATAGCCATTTGGAGCCGGCTGCGGTTGGTAGCCCTGATTCTGATAAGGCTGATTCTGGTAAGGCTGGGTTTGAGGCGCTTGGTTTTGCGGGGCTGGGTTTTGATAAGTTTGGGTTGGTGCCGATTGCGTCTCCCACGCCTGAACACGTCCGCCGGATTGCGGCGCATAAGGACTGCCCCCTGAAGAGGCGGAAGACGGAGCTGGGTAAGGCGAGCTTTGTTGCGGTTGCGGCGGAGCCGGCGTGCCATAATCCGGGGCTTGCGCGACTGCCCGTGCGGGCGGCGGCGTGTATCCATAATTAGGCGCCGCGGTCGGGTTCGAAGACCCCGCCATCGTCGGCGCAGAATATGCCGGATATTGCGTAGCCGCTTGTCCACCAAAAGTTTTGGGCGGCGTTTTGGAAGAATAAGTCGGCAGCGCAGCCGAACGGCGCGGGCTCGTTGAAATCGGTGCGTCGGAAGATGTCGGAATTTGCGCTGCAGCAGGCGCTTGATATGTTGGCGCTTGATACACAGGGGCCTGATAAGTCGGAGCTAGGTAGGCGGGCGCTTGATAAGAGCTCGTTTGTGCAGGCACGTCCCACGCATTGGCGCTGGCCGTAGTTGGAGCCGTCCGGGGCGCGGCGGGCTGTTGTTCCCAGGCTTGCGCACGGGTCTTAGACGCAAAAGGCGAGCTCGACTGCGCCGTCGCGAGACCCATTCCGGCGAAACCCAGAACGGCAAGCGGGGCAGCGGTCGATAAAAATCGCTTTGAAGGCATGAACGGGACCCTGGGCTCAAAAACATTTGACGTCACGTTAACCTTTGGCCTGCGCCCCCTAAAAAAGTGTTAACGCGCGTTTACCATGGCAGATATTTTAGCTGAAATGCGCCACATGCGGCTTTATGGCGATAAACGGCTTAAATCTTGCCGCAAATTTATGAATCACGGTCTAGTCTCGAGGCGCAGAGCGGTTTAAGGACACTCCACTCGTTGCTGCCAGATGTAGCTTCGGGACGTGTTTATACAGATTTGCATTTGGGATGCCCTAAGATGACTTTGAAAACCGCTATTGCCGCTGTTCTTGCCACAACTGTCCTATTGGGCGGATGTGCCTCCAAGACCAAGACCCTCTCATCCTCTCAGGCGGCAGCGCCGAGCTTGGGTGTGAACAATTATCTCTGGCGTGCGGCCATCGAAACATTGGATTTCATGCCAATGGTTCAGGCGGATACATTTGGCGGCGTGCAGATTTATGATTGGCATTCCAATCCATCTGTTCCGAATGAACGGTTCAAAGCCACCGTCTATATTTTGGACTCCGGCCTGCGCGCGGATGGATTGAAAGTGTCCATCTTTAAGCAAAACCGGACCGCAGGTGGATGGCAAGACGCAAATGTCGACGCCGATACGGCGCGTAAGATTGAAAACTCAATCCTAACCCGCGCCCGTGAGCTCTATATCGCGACGGAAGACGGGCGTTAGGCTTTAACAGAAGGCCAACCGGCCAAACACAAGATTTTGGAGAGCCTTGGGTCACAGACCTTGAGGCTTTTTTATGCCTCAAAATACTGAGCCAAATCTTCCGGTATGGGCATGGGCTTTAAGGCGGACACATTCGCCCCGCCCGTATTGCCGATTGGCACCCATTTAAAAATTGCGGCAGGCGCAACGGCCAACAGGCGAATGATTTGCCCAAAGATTTCGCGCGCGTCGCGGCGTCTCCAACCGATCCACATCATCGCGACATGGGTTTGCAGATGCGGGACATAATATCGCTGCCCCAAAATATGCGCGCGCTCCAAATGATGAAAGGCCAGGTTCAGATCTGCCTCATGATAAGCCGAGCGGCTGAGGGACATTTCAGTTTCAAAGGCGGTGCGGAGTTTGGGGGTCATGGTCTCACTTTAGGGGCCGCTTCTCTTGGCTGGCAAGCCGACAAATCTCTCTAGCCGTCCTGCGTTCATCTGCTATAGCCCTCCCTTCATATTGAGAGTTTCGAGTAAGATAATGTCCGAAAAATATAATGCAGCCGATGTCGAGCCGCGCTGGCAGAAAATCTGGGCGGAGCGGGATATTTACCGTGCTCACGGCGAGAGCGACAAACCGAAATTCTACGCGCTGGAAATGTTCCCTTATCCGTCCGGACGTATTCATATGGGCCATGTTCGCAATTACGCGATGGGCGATGTCGTGGCGCGCTATAAAAAGGCGCAAGGCTTTGAAGTACTGCATCCAATGGGCTGGGATAGTTTCGGCATGCCGGCGGAAAACGCAGCCATCGCAACAGGCGGTCATCCGAAAGATTGGACCTATAATAATATTGACGAAATGCGTGCCCCGCTACAGCGGCTCGGATTTGCGCTGGATTGGTCGCGCGAGTTCGCGACCAGCGATGTCGCCTATTACAAAACCCAGCAGCAGATTTTCCTGAAATTTTGGGAAAATGATTTGGTCTACCGCAAGACCGCAAAGGTCAATTGGGATCCCGTCGACAATACGGTCCTCGCCAATGAGCAAGTCATTGACGGGAAAGGCTGGCGCAGCGGCGCGGTTGTCGAGCAGCGCGACATGGATCAGTGGTTTTTCAAAATCACGAATTACGCCGAAGATTTGCTGGAGGGGCTCGAAGGATTAGACCGCTGGCCCGAGAAAGTGCGGACGATGCAGGCGAATTGGATTGGGAAATCTGAGGGTTTGCAGATGCGGTTTGAGTTTGAGGCAAATAAATTTGAAGCAAAATTTGTCGATACCGAACAGTCCTCAAAACAAAGAATAATCCCTACTCTCATCGAGGACACAAACTACTATAACTTGGCTCAACTTTGGATTGGCGCTGAATATGCTTCGGGCATTGAGGTGTTCACCACACGACCTGACACTTTATTTGGTGCATCTTTCATTGCCTTATCGCCCGATCATCCCATCGCGAAAAGGCTCGCAAATGATGGTTATGACAGCCCTGACCATCCGGTTAAGCAAGAACATGATGCATCAAAGTCGAGTGAAGAAGTATCAAAATTCTTAGAGGAATGTGCAAAGATTGGCACATCCGAAGAAGCGATTGCACAAGCTCCAAAGCTTGGAATTGATACAGGGCTTCGTGTCAAACATCCGTTTGATGAGAACATCACCCTCCCCGTTTGGATCGCGAATTTTGTTTTAATGGGTTACGGCACCGGGGCTGTCTTTGGTTGTCCGGCGCATGATCAGCGCGATCTGGATTTTGCGCGTAAATATGATTTGCCTGTGATTCCCGTGGTTCAACCTCCCTCCGATCATCCCAGCGAAGGCTGGGATCCAGAGTCCCTGAAAGCCCAAGAGGCAAACGCTCTGGACCCTGGCCTGCGCCAGGGTAACCGGGAAATTAGGGAAGCCTACACAGGTGAAGGAAAGCTCTTTAATTCCGATTTCCTTGATGGGTTGAATAAATCCACAGGCATCAAAGCCGCCATCGCCAAAATATCCGAAATGGATCTCGGCGAAGGTGTCACGCAATATCGTCTGCGCGATTGGGGCGTGTCCCGGCAGCGCTATTGGGGATGCCCTATTCCGGTTATTAAATGCGGGGCTTGCGGATCTGTCCCTGTGCCGGAAGACCAGCTGCCCGTTGAGCTGCCTTATGATATTAATTTCGACCAGCCGGGGAACCCACTGGACCGCCATCCGACATGGAAATCCGAAGGCATTACCTGCCCGAAATGCGGCGAGGCGGCGGAGCGCGAAACCGATACATTAGACACCTTTGCAGATAGCTCTTGGTATTTCGCAGCCTTTGGCGGATCATTAGATCAAGACGGAAATATGGACTGGGACGCGGCCAGTAAATGGCTGCCCGTTGATCAATATGTCGGCGGTGTGGAACATGCCGTCTTGCATTTGCTCTATGCGCGCTTTTTCACACGCGGCTTAATCGATTGTGGACTACTCGACGTAAAAGGCGGCGAACCATTTGCGGGCCTCTTCACTCAAGGCATGGTCACCCACGCGACCTATCAATTGACCGATGAGCCGATTGAGAAAGACAGTTGGGTTCTACCCGAAGATGTTGACGAGAATGAGGACGGCACATTCGTCCATCTTCCCACGGGCCGATCTGTCATCAGGGGCGACATCATCAAGATGTCCAAATCCAAGAAAAACACGGTCGACCCCGAAGCCATCATCAAAGGTTATGGCGCGGATGTGGCGCGTTGGTTTGTGCTCTCCGACTCCCCGCCCGAGCGCGATGTCGAGTGGACGGATGCGGGCGTCAATGGCGCGTGGAATTTCCAGAAGAAAGTCTGGCGTCTCATGCCCAACGACGTCCCGGCCCATGGTCCGCTGAGCAAAGTGAAAGACGCGCAAGGCGATGCGTTAGAACTGCGCAAACTCGCCCATAAAGCGCTGGAAAAAATAACCGCCGGGATTGAGGCCTTCCGCTTTAATACCTCCGTCGCGCAGATTTATGAGCTGACCAATGCGCTGGGCAAATACACCCATGATGACGCCGTCCGCGCAGAAGCCCTCGGCATTTTGGTGCGCGCCATCGCGCCCTTCATGCCGCATCTGGCGGAAGAATGTTGGTCCCGCCTCGGCGGAGACGGTCTCGTCTATCACGCGCCGTGGCCGGAGGTGGACCCGGCCATGCTCGTTGATGATACCGTCACCCTGCCCGTGCAAGTCAACGGCAAGCGCCGCAGCGAGCTGACCATCGCCAAAGATATGCCCAAAGACGAGATAGAAAAACTGGCGCTGGCCGACGACGCTGTGCAGCGTTCCATTAAGTCCCTTGGCGGTGACGCAATCGTAAGGAAAGTCATCATTGTGCCGGGCCGTATCGTGAATATAGTGGCGAAATGATACGCGCTGTTTTTATATCCTTCGCCCTATTGATCTCGGCCCTGTTAGCCGGGTGTGGCTTTTCACCCATGCATGCCACCACAGGCGCAACCGCGCCGCTGGCGAATATGAAAGTGCAAATGGAAAAGGGCTCTGATGTTGTGGATAATCAGGCCGGTTTTTTCGTGGCCCAACGCCTGCGCGACCGGATTGGCGTGCAATCGGAGGCCGCGCCCTATACGCTGAAAATCAAGCCTCGATATAATCGTCGCCGTCTGGGTCTCACCTCAGGTGATGTAGCCTCGCGTTATGATGTCACGGTTACGGCCACTTGGGAATTACTTGATACAAAAACCGGCAAGAGCCTGAAACGTGGACGCTCGCTTTCCATCGTCACCTTTGGCGCTCCGGAAGGGCCCTATGGAGTCATCACGGCAGATAATGTCGGCGTAGAGCAATCCGCCAAAGAAACCGCAGATAAAGTCATTATCCAAATGGCACGGTATTTCGCGGTAGAGACTAAAAAGCCGTAAAATGAAAGTAACCGGTGCGCGCCAAAATCGATTTTTAGGAGCGCCTCCTGCTGATATCATTGGCGTGCTGTTATTTGGCCCGGACCGAGGCCGGGTAAAATCGCGCGGCGCGGCGCTGTCCAAAATTTTCGTCCCCGATGTTGACCCGACCTTCGGCTCCACCCTTATCACCGCCGACGACCTTTCGGGTGACCCCGCGAAACTCGCGGATGAAATGAGCGCGATGAGCCTGCTGGGCGGCGGACGATTGGTGCGCCTGCGTCTTGACCATGAACGCCAGGCCGCCGCGATTGCCAAACTCATCAAGGGTTTTGACACCGACCCGTCCCGTGCAGAAGCGAAACTGATTATTGAGGCAGGCGATATGACCCCGCGCTCCGCCATTCGCAAAGCCGTTGAGGCGTCAAAACATTTCGCGGCCATTGGCTGTTACGCCGCCAATGCCAATGATTTGCGCGGGCAGGTGCGCGATGGTCTGGGGGCGCTGAATATTACCATCACCCCTGACGCGCTGGAAAACTGGCTGCCGCTGCTTGAGGGCGATCACGCCCTGGCCGCTGGTGAGATTGAAAAGATGGCCCTGTATAAGGGCTATGGATCGGTGGAGGGCGCGGTGGTGAGCCTGAGCGATATTCAAGCCGTTGCGGCGGGCGGGCAATCCGCCTCAATTGATACAATTGTGACGGAAGCCCTATCGGGGCAAATCGATGCCATGGACGCGAGTTACCGCCGCGCGGTTGCAGGCAAGGTCAGCCCCATTGGGATTTTATTTGGCCTGCAACGGCAAATCATGCGCTTGACCGAGGCGGCGATTGCGATGGATGGCGGCCTGCCCAAGGGTCAGGCCATGAAGAGCCTACGCCCGCCCGTCTTCGCCATGCAGGAACGCAGCTTCTCCCAACAGCTCGACATTTGGGGCTTGCGCATGCTCAAGCGCACACTGGTGGAATGCCAAACGGCAGAACGCGCCTCGAAAACGGCAGGCGCACCGATTGATTCAATTGTCTCGCGGCTTTTATTAGCGCTAGCGGGTTACGCGGCGAAGCGGCGATAGTTTGTTAGAGTAAATTTAAACGTGATGCCGGAACAATCACAGCAGTGAATGTCCGCTCTTCCTTGCAAAGCGAGCACTAGCTTAAGCGTATTCGTTGAGATATGACGGTTGCTGAAAAAGCGCAGGATAGCACATTGCGTTAGGATTTTAATGGAGCCGAATATGTTTGGATTTGGCAAAAAGAAAAAGAAAGCTGAGCTCTGGCGCAAACAAAAGGGAAACTTGATCGAAAAGTGCCTTGGTCCAGCACTCGATGATGCAGTCCTGTATATAATACCGCCCGTAGATTTTGCGCCGGGGTTATATGTACACCTCAATGATGGTTACTTTGCTCTTAGCACGCTTGATATGTCGGAGTTACCCGGAAAAGGACCTTCAAATAATCGATATGATAATATCGAATTTTGCATGATGGCGAAGGAAAAAATAACGTTAGATGAAACTGCTACACCTATTTTAAAGGAAGGGTCTTCATTTATGCTAATGCGCTACATTACGACCGCTATTGCGGACTACGCCGCGAGTGGAGCAACCTTGAATGTGGGTGACACTATCGAATTCCCCAAAGATTACGATGAAACAATTGGTGGAAAGTGTTTCTTTTTCTGGCCCCACCAAGAAAGTTTAGTAGACGCGTCTTTAGGTTTAATGATGATAATTGAAATACACAGCAGTGAAATGGAATTTGCAAGGTCCGAAGGGCCTTCAAAGTTGGTCGATAAGTTGAAAAACAGCAAGGCTTTTCCATTTTCCTATCCGGAGCGACTCTCCGTTATTTGACTTTGATATAACTGTTAGACTTGCTTAATGTTTCGGCGTCCACTTATACTCAAGAGCGGGCATGATTGTTATGAAAAATTGAATCGACGTCGATCCATTTGATGTTGATAATCTGACGTTCGTAAAGCCAATGCGGATCTCTATTCCTTAGATTTGCCAATTGCGGAACAGACCGCGAGACTGAGAGAGACCATGGACAAGGCGCTGCAATCTTGGACCTATGTCCGAGAGCAATTTCCTTTCTTATTGAATATTTCGCTGAACCTGATTTCGGCGGTCTTTATTTTTGTCCTCGGGATGATTATCGGGCGATGGGTGCAAAAACGGATTCGCCAGTCCAAGGTCGGCGCACATCTCGACGCAACCTTAAAGCCTGTTGTGGCGTCGGCGTTTTTCTACGTCATCATCTCCATGACTATCTATGCGGTTTTGATAAAACTCGGCGTGCCGCCTTCCTCTTTGATCGCTATTTTTGGAGCTGCGGGCCTCGCGATTGGCCTGTCCTTGAAAGACACGCTGTCCAATATCGCCTCGGGCATTTTCTTGTTGATGCTGCGCCCGATTAAAGTCGGCGAGTTTGTCGACCTGCCCAATACGTCAGGTACGATTTCGGAAATTGGACTCTTCGCGACAACCTTAAGAACGGCAGAAGGCCTGTTTCAATATGTGCCGAATTCCAAAGTCTGGGAAGGCCGCATTCAGAATTACGCCCGCAATGAAACGCGGCAATTCCGCCTCGATATCGGGGTGAGCTATGACACGGATTTACGCCGCGCCCAGAGCGTTATGATGGACGTCCTGTCCGGCGCGGAAGATCGCATCATAGAGGAAGGCGTGTCGCCCCCTGAAGTTTTTGTTATGAGTTTCGGCGATAGTTCGGTCAATTTTAATTGCCGGGTCTGGCTCCCGTCAGACAGATGGTTCGCCCGCGCCTCTGCCCTGCGTATCGACATCTTTGAGGCGCTCGGCAAAGCCAATATCGAAATTCCATTCCCGCAGCGCGTCGTGACGATGAAGACAGAGGGGTAGGCCCGCTCACATCATCGAGGCGATCAGTTCTTCATGATCCTCCAATGCCGTCGCCCCTGCAGGGGTTAGGCCGTAAACGCCGCGGTCGATTTTCTCAAACCAGCCATAATGGTTTGCCGCCATACAATTTCGGGCTTTATCAAACCCCGCCATTTTCGCGACATAGGCGGCTTTGCAGGCGCCTTCATCATGCAGGACTTTCGCGCAGCGCAGCGCGCCCTGACGATAAGAGGTCATCATCCCGCTGGAGGTCATCCCGCCCATATTCGGATCGCCGTGACGGGATTCAAATTCTGAGAGAAGTTTTGTCTTGCGCGCTTTGATCTTGCGCGGGGTAAAGGGTTTCGGCTCGCAATGGACCACGACGGCGGCGTCTTTCATACGGACGGTAATCAGTCCCAGTCCCAAACGGCGGCAGAGCATTTTATTGCGGCGGATAGAGGTCATGGCCGCTTTCCCGCTTTTACGCGGCACAGCGATATAAACTTGATCCGTCATCGATTGGCGGTTGATGGCCTGGTGGAACAGCGAGAGCGTAAAGCCCGTTTTCAATTCAATAATGACGGGGTCATCGTCTCCCTTATGGGGCACGCAAACCATATCGGCGGCCCCGACCTCGCCCTTCACCTCATATCCCAGCGCTGCGAAATACGTTTTCACCGGACCGTAGAGATCGGTTTCTTTTATGGGTTTGGCGTTAGGGATAGTGAACCTCGAATGAATTCAAAAAAGCGATCAGCTATGAATTAACAGAAAATTATCTCTCGGTCCCCATGCATTCATAAATTATATTGCCGGAGACAGAAATGTTTAAGACCACCACTTGTTTAGCTTTAGCCGCCGTCACCTCAACGGCCTGTTCCGTGGTGCCCGAAGCATCGCCTCAATATACGCAGCATAGAGCGCCAGCCTATGCGCAGCCTGTGAATGCGTCCTATAACACCGCGCAAACTATGGCCACAGACCCGAATTGCGAGCGCCGCGAAACGAACCGCGAGCTGATCGGCGGAGTCGTTGGCGGCGCAGTCGGCGCATATGCGGGTAAAGAGCTTATCGGCGGAACCAAAGGCATGGTGGCAGGCGCGGCGCTTGGCGGGATTGCGGGTTATGGCGTCGGCGATATTTCGATTGATTGCTCGCCGAAAGCCGCCCCCGCCTACGCGCCAGCAACCCATTCAAATGCGGTCTATCAAAGCGCGCCGGCCTATAGCGCTACGCCCGCCGGTTATGGCGGACCCGTCAGCTGTCCCGTCGGCACAAGACCTTATTCTAATGGTACATGTTTGATGGATGATCCAAACGCCAGCCTACACTCCGCGACTTTCACAGGCGCCGTATCGCCAACACCGACCTATCAGCAGGTTCAAACCCCTCCCCACGCGCAAAATGTGATTAGCGCGGCAACAGCTCCTGCCGCCCCGTCGGCCTATCTGGGGACAGAGGCCACACGGACATATAGCGGCGCAGCAAATTATCGAGTGCAGACCGGAGACACGGTTTATTCCCTGGCTCGCAAACTCTGCGTTCCGGTCGGCGCAATCCAAAGCTCTAACGGTTTGGATGCGAATTACGGGATCCAGATCGGGCAAGGCCTGCAATTACCCGCCAGTCAGTGCTGAGGGCGAGACCCTTATATTAACGCCTGATTTGCAAAATCGCGACGAAGATTAAAAAGACGAGTTTCACGGCCATTATACTGAGAGATAGTTTTTCAATAATTATGGCCATCGGGCATCCCTTTCTTTTTAATCACCCCTGATTTTTTCCAATAGCTGCACCGTAACAGGGGCAGCTTAAAGAAAACCAAAATTGCAAGCCCTCATTTGAGCAAACTAATTTTATGGTAAATTAATAGTGAATTTGACCCGGGGGCCCCTATGACTCATCTAAAGTCAGCTTTTCGAAACTATGTCGCTTTGGTCTTTCTAGGCGCAGGGTTTGGATTGGCCGCGCCCGGTTGCGCCAGCAACAGCGCGGCAAAGCCCGTTAGCGCCGCAAAATTCAAACAAAAGAAAATTGATAAAACGCTGCAACCCTATCAGAGCGTCGGCAAGCCATATAAAATTAAAGGCAAAACCTATAAACCCAAACACGAGCCCAAATATGATGAAAAAGGTATAGCCTCTTGGTACGGACCGGGGTTCCATGGCAAACCCACTGCGACTGGGGAGCGGTTTGACATGTACGCAATTACGGCGGCGCACCCCACCCTGCCCCTGAACAGTTATTTACATGTGACAAATTTGGAAAACGGAAAACAAATTATCGTGCGCCTCAATGATCGCGGTCCTTTCGCTAAAAAGCGGATTATTGACCTCTCAAAAGGCGCGGCGCAAAGATTGGACATAACGGGCCTCGCCAAAGTCCGTGTTCAATATGCAGGCCCGGCAAAACCCTAAAGTTCCGGTCCGCCGCAACCGCGCCAGTCTCTGCGCGGCGATTGCACAAGGCTCTTGAGTATTGGGTGGTTAAATGGCCTAGTATTACTAGCATTAAAAATTTTGCGGAGTTTCGAAATGGCTGATGGCAAAGGGTTTACGGACTGGTTTGCAATTGTAGTTGATGAAGAACAGTTTTGGCCGGGACGCTTAACTTTTCATCCAGAGGCCGGAATATCCTTAGAGACAACTAACTTTTGTGACTTTGAAGCAAAGGGTTTTTTCGAAGCGAAGCATTCCAACGATTCATTCTTTCAAGCAGATGTCATCAAGGGCTATTTGGATTATCAACGCCCAACGACACTTCTGAAGCCATTCATCAGCAAGGTTCATTCAGGTAGCATTGGATACCTGACACCACTTATACGAAATCGATATACTGTGACTATTAACGGTATACTGAAAAATATTCATTTGGACAATCTAGATGACGAAATATTCCTATCCATTGGGGGAAGGTCGGACGCTTTGCGGGGCTGGATTGTCCCCAAACGTATTAAAAATGTTTATGAGCCCGCGACGAAACGTAGGACACTAGAGTATGACGAGTATAACAAATTTGAAATAGAACTCTTGGACGGTTGCTCAATTTCTATCGTTAACATGGTTTCTGGCCCTTCCGATTGGGATAGCATGACCTTGGTTGGACAAACCAGTTTTACCCTCACGTTTTCAAACCCTATCGCTCTTGATCCTGCACTTGATCTTTATAATAGATTTTCGAATTTTTTAACATTCTTAATAGGAGACAGGTTGCTTAGAGGTGTCATTTTACTGGCTACTACAAAAACAACTGAATGGAATGATAAAGAAAATAGCATACATGCTGAATTGTTAGTTCGCTCCAACAAAAAGTTTAGTGAATCACTTGATCTGCCAGCTTTAAGATTTCTCACACAGCATGATACAAGCATGGAGCTCAAAGAGGTTCTTTCCAAATGGCAGCAGATCGACAAGGACACAAATTACTTCATGGCCCTAATCGTATCAGTAGAAATGGGAGACAATGATACAAACGTTACAAATAAATATATCGACTTAATCGGATGCTTAGAAAAGTTTGATAAGAACAAATTCGGCGGAAGGAAGACTTTGCTTCAGCGGCTTGAGCGCCTCGTTCAACTTTATAAAGATGATAATTTTCGAGGTGACCCCGATCTTGAAAAAATAAAAGAATATAGAAACTATCATCCGCATGGCGAAGGTGCGTCGGTGACGTTAGACATATTCAAAAAAATGTATTGGTATTCCAATTTCTTATGTGCGCTTGGACGATATCATATCCTCAAAGAAATAGGGTTTTCGGCCAATGAAATCTCACAAGCATTTCGTAGACAGGCGAATGTATATGGGATGTTTTCGATGCTCGAGGACTGATGCTGAACCCCCTACCCTCGCAACCGCCGCATAACCTCTTCCAACTGATCGCCATGCCGGTATTTAATCTTTAACTCCCCGCCCGGGCCTTTGTGGTTTAGGCTGACTTTTAATCCCAGCAGGTCTGTGAGTTGCTTTTCGACCTTAGTGATATTTGGGTCTTTTTCTGTTTCGCGGTAGCTGTCCGTCACATCGAGCGGCGCGCCCTCCTTATACCGTTTCACATAGCTTTCCGTCGCGCGGACGGACATCCCTTGCGCTATAATCATTTCTCCCGTTTCAATCGGGTCGGGCATGGGCATGATGGCTTTAGCGTGACCCAGAGATAATTTGCCAAGCTCCAACCAGCGCTGAATTTGCAGTGGCATATCGAGCATGCGCAGGAGATTAGCGATATGGCTGCGGGATTTTCCGATGGCCTCACTCACATCTTGTTGCGTGCGGCCGAAATCATCCATCAGCGCGCGATACGCCCTCGCCTCCTCCATCGGGTTTAAATCTGCGCGCTGCACATTCTCAACAACGCCGATCTCCAAGACTTCCTGATCGGACAGCTCGCGTATCAACACAGGCATGGCGTCGAGCCCGGCCTTGAGCGAGGCTTGCCAGCGGCGTTCGCCCGCCACGATTTGATAGTCAGCTTTGGAGTTTTCCGATTTGGAGCGCGCGCTAGGCGGGATTGGACGCACCAAAATGGGCTGCAACACGCCCTTTTGCGCAATCGAATTTGTCAGCTCCGCCATATCGGCTTCGTTGAACATTTTTCGCGGTTGATCCGGGTTTCTTTCCAAGCGTGAAATCGTGATGAATTGCACCTGTTTCGAGCTCGGTCCCGGTGTGCCGCTGGCTGGTTTTTGCGTCGGCGCGACTGATTTCCTTTCAAGGGGTTGCGTGTTCTGCGGCGTCTCTGCGGGCTGGGGCACGGAGACATCGGCCATGAGCGCAGACAGGCCCCGACCCAAGCCCCGAGCGCTGGCCTTTTTAGCCGTGGGTTTCTTTTTGGAACCCGTGTTATTTGCGGTTGGCTTTTTCTTATCTGCCATTGTCTTAACCTATTGTATTATTTACGGTTTCTATGTTTTTTGACGAGCTCATCCGCCAAGTCGAGATAGGCTTTGGCACCCTTGGAATTAGGCGCATATTTAATGACGGGTTGGCCAAAGCTGGGGGCTTCGGCGATGCGGACATTGCGTGGAATGATTGTCTTGAAAACGGCGCGGCCCAAATGTTTGCGCACATCTTCGGCGACTTGCGCGGAGAGGCGGTTGCGACGGTCAAACATGGTCAGCATGACGCCGTCAATGGCGAGCGCCGGATTGATAGAAGACTTCGCCATCTCAACGGTTTGCAAGAGTTGCGAGAGGCCCTCCAGTGCGAAGAATTCACATTGCAGCGGCACGATAACGGAGCGCGCCGCAGAAAGAGCATTGATGGTCAGCAAGTTTAGCGACGGCGGGCAGTCAATCATGACGTAATCGAATTGAGCTTCTGAGGCTGCCATGGCGTCGCGTAAAATGCGCGTGCGGCCGTCTGCGTGACCAATCTCCATTTCTGCCGCTGATAAATCCACGTGGCTAGGCAAAATGAAAAGATTTGGCACTTCTGTTGGTTGAATGGCGTCGTCCACAGACAAGTCCTCGGTCAAGACATTATATACGGTGTGCTCGCGCTGGGCGCGGGGAATGCCGAGGCCGGTCGACGCGTTGCCTTGCGGATCCATGTCGATCAGCAGCACGCGCAGGTCTTTGGCCGCTAAGGCGGCTGCCAGATTGATAGAGGTCGTCGTTTTCCCGACGCCGCCTTTTTGGTTTACAATCGCAATTATACGGTCAGGGTTCATGGGTCTCTCTACCACGTGGAGGTCTTATTTAGGGCGCAGGCCTGTGATGCGCAAGATGGCCGCCACCGAATCTGTCTCGCTTTTGAAAGACTCATGCGTGAAATGCCAGCCCTCGCGCGCGGTCTGTATCTCTTTATCCGCAGTTTCTCCCTTGGGGAGCAGCAGCGTCGCCCTATCCGTGAGGTGAGGGTGCGCATATCCAAAGAGGCGAGGCAGGGGCGCAAAAGCCCGGGCGGTCAGAACATCGGCTTTCAGCGGGGCGAGGTTTTCGACGCGGTCCGTATGGACGGTGACGGGGAGGTTTAGCTCTCGCGCCACAGTTTTTAAGAAGCTCGTCTTTTTCCCAACGGATTCGACGAGATAGACTTCACATTTTTCATTTTCCGGGCCAGCGCCGCGATGCTTGGCATAGATGCCAAAGGACAGCCCCGGAAAGCCGCCGCCGGAGCCAAGGTCGACGAGGCGGGTCCAGCTTTCCGGCAAATAGGCATTGAGCTGCCAGCTATCATAGGCATGACGCCGCCAGAACTGATCTATTTCCTTGGGAGCGACGAGATTAATCCGCGCATTCCACTTGCGCAAAAGCCTATACCACTGGGTAAAGTCCGATAATGTTCCATGTGGAACATTTGAATGATCCGCGAAATCCTCTTCGGTCCAGAGAGGGGCGGTCCAGAGAGGGGAGTTGGACATTTTTTTAAACTAGGCTGCGCGTTGCGCTTTTTTGATATGCGCAAGCACCGCCATCAACGCGCCGGGTGTGACGCCCTCAATGCGGGAGGCTTGGCCCAATGTCGCGGGACGATGATCTGTTAGCTTAGAGCGGACTTCATTTGAGAGCCCGCCAATCTTTGCATAATCTAACGCATCAGGAATCCGCAGGCCTTCGTCTCGTCGGAAAGCGTCGATATCGCGCTGCTGTCGTTCGAGATAGCCCGCATAGGTCGCATCAATGGTGAGATATTCGACCGTCTCCGGGTCCAGCTGGGACAGCACCGGCCAGACTTTAGTCAGGCCAGCCATTGTTATATCAGGGTAGGCCAGCAGATCCATGACAGAGCGGCGGACGCCGTCTTGGTTGATCTTAATGCCGGATTTGGCGAGCGCGGAGGGTGAGGTGGCCAATTCTGACGCCGTGGCTTTCGCCGCGTGAAATTTCGTAATCTTTTCAGATGTATAACTCGCCCGCGCGCGACCGACTAAACCGATGTCTGCGCCCATTTTCGTGAGGCGTTGATCCGCATTATCCGCCCGCAGCAGCAGACGATATTCGGCGCGTGAGGTGAACATGCGGTAGGGCTCCGTGACACCTTTCGTAATGAGGTCGTCGATCATCACGCCGATATAGGCTTGGCTGCGGTCCAGAATAAACGGCGCGCGCGATTGCGCGGCCAGCGCAGCATTCGTGCCGGCCATGAGGCCTTGTGCCGCCGCTTCTTCATATCCCGTTGTGCCGTTGATTTGCCCCGCAAGGAACAATCCGGGCTGGACTTTGACCTCTAATGTGGCGCGCAAATCTCGCGGATCGACATAGTCATATTCAATCGCATAGGCATAACGCTGGACCTCTACACTCTCGAGACCCCGGATGGTTCGCAGAAAGGCGTCTTGCACCTCATGGGGCAGAGAGGTCGAAATGCCGTTCGGATAAACCGTATCGCCATCCGGATTGCCGGGCAGGCCTTCAGGTTCGAGGAATATCTGATGGCGATTGCGGTCGGCGAAACGCACGACTTTATCTTCGATGGACGGACAATAGCGCGGACCCCGTCCTGCAATACCGCCGCCATAAACCGCTGATTTCTCGATATTTTCGGCAATAACGCGATGAGTATCCTCATTTGTATGGGTAATCGCGCAGGTAATCTGTGGAACTGTGATCTCGCGGTTCAGGAAAGAGAACGGCACGGGCACATCATCTGCAGCTTGCTGATCCAGTGCATGCCAGTCTATTGAGGCTTTCGCCAAGCGGGCAGGGGTCCCGGTCTTCAGCCGTCCCATCCGCAAGCCTAACCCATAGAGACGGTTAGAAAGACCCAAAGCCGGCGCCTCTCCCCACCGCCCCGCAGGCATGCGCGTGTCCCCGACATGGATCATGCCCTTGAGGAAAGTACCCGTCGTCAGGACAACTTGCCCGGCCGCAAAGTCTCGGCCATCATCCGTGCGAACCCCGACAACTTTGCAAGCCTCCACAATAATATCATCAACCGCCCCGGCAATAATCGTCAAATTCTCTTGCGCCGCCAATGCTGCCTGCATTTCCGTGCGGTAAAGATAGCGGTCCGATTGCGTCCTTGGTCCGCGCACAGCCGGACCTTTGGAGCGATTGAGCATCCGAAATTGGATACCAGACTCATCCGCGACGCGCCCCATCACGCCGTCCAGCGCATCAACTTCCCTAACCAAATGGCCTTTGCCGAGGCCTCCAATCGCGGGATTACATGACATCTCGCCAATCGTCTCAATCTTGTGTGTCAGCAAAAGCGTCGCGGCACCCATCCGCGCAGACGCCGCCGCAGCTTCGCAGCCTGCGTGGCCACCGCCGATGATAATGACGTCATATGTAGAAGCTGCGCTCATGGCGGCGATATAGAGGGAGAGATGCGTTCTGTCGAGTATGGCGCTCAGGCCTTGGGGGCAAATGTTCCATGTGGAACATTCTTGGCGATACACTTACTTGCCGATACAAAAACTGGAGAAAATGCGGTCAAACACCTGCTCCATATCAGACCTTCCTGCCAGTTCTTCTAAGTTTTTCAATGCCTTACGTAAGTCTTCGCTGGCAAGCTCGGGGTCTGAACCCAGTTTTCCACGTGCTAAATCCACATTTTGAGATGCAGATGAAATACAATCGACGTGGCGGATGCGTGTTAGCGCTGCATTTTCCAGTCCTGCGTATTTGTCGAGGATTTGCCGTTCGATTTCTGACATCAGCAAATCGACCCCGTCTCCTGAGAGCGCGTTCCCAGCAATGTTAGAGCCTGACTGCCCTGACGCGCCCGCCTCCAAATTCTCAAATACAATATCAGATTTCAAATGAGGCACGGTCTTACCGCGAACCACGTGGACCACTATATGCGCGTCTTCGGCACGGGCGCGGGCGCGGCGCACACCTTCGGCTTCAATCGCGTCTTCACTTTCGCGCAGGCCTGCCGTGTCCGAGAAGGTCACGGGTAAGCCCGCAATCACGGCTTGGGCCTCAACGATGTCCCGCGTTGTTCCGGCTTGCGGAGAGGTAATCGCCACATCCCGGCCCACCAGCGCGTTTAGCAAAGTTGATTTGCCCGCATTCGGCACGCCGATGATCGCGACTTGCAATCCATCCCGCACAGCGCGGCCTCGCTCGGCCCCCGATAAAGCCGCCTGCATGCTCTCAAAAGCTTTCGTCAAAAACGGATAGGCCGCATGAGACAGAGCATCAGGTACATCGGCCTCATCGGCAAAATCAATCTCGCCCTCTATCTGCGCCAATGCATCCAAGATGAGAGACTGCCACCCCTCATACATATCCCGAAGCGCCCCGCCCATATTCGACAGAGCTTGCACACGCTGGCCTTCGGTTCGGGCATCAATCAAATCCGCGAGGCCCTCGGCTTCAGTCAGATCCATCTTGCCGTGTTCAACCGCGCGCCGTGTAAACTCTCCAGGTTTCGCCTGCCGCAAGCCTAGCTCTGTCAGTCGCCGCGCAACAGATTCCAAAATCGCAACGCTGCCGTGAACGTGGATTTCAGCGCAGTCTTCGCCGGTAAAGCTTTTGGGCGCCGGGAACCATAGCAGAAGCGGCTTATCAATGACGTCACCGACCTCATCCCGAATAGCACGCAAGCTGGCAATGCGCGGTGCCGGCAGAGCCCGTCCGGTCATCACGCGCAAAGCCCGCCCGGCGCTCGGGCCGGAAAGCCGCAACACACTAACCCCCGCTCGCCCGGGAGCAGAGGACAGGGCAAATACGGTCTCATCTTGCAAAGGGGTCGCGTCTGACATATCGGCGGAATATGACACACACGACCATTTTCAAAGCCCCCATTTCTATTGCAGCCGCAAGCATCTTATTGGCGCTCGGCCTCTCATCCTGCAAAGCCTCCACAAGCGCTGAGAGCCCAACGGCACAAACCGCCAGTGCCACAAGCACCCTCGCGCCAATTCGCAAAACCCTATCCTGCCTCCCGCCGGAAGCCGCCATCATTGCCGCCCATCGCGGAACGGATGAACGCTGGAGGGACCAAGCCGAAAACTCCATCGGCGGGCTAAACGCTCTCATCCAACATGGGAGCCTCATGGCCGAAATCGACGTGGCCGGATTAAGAGACGACACGCTGATCACATTTCATGACGGCGTCTGGGATGAAGTCTCGACAGTCAAAGGCCCGATCTCGGTGAGCAGAAAAGCCGATCTCGAAAACATCCTGCTCAAATCCCGGTCAGGCGGCCTCACCGCCGACAGACCGCCGCTCTTTGCCGACATGCTGCGCGCCGCCAAAGGCAAAATGTATCTGGAGGTGGATTTCAAATCCTCCGCCGACCCAAAGGACGTCATCAAAGCCATTCGCGACGCAGATATGGCCGATCAAGTCCTGCTCATCGCCTATAATGCAAAGCAGGCCGCATTTTTTAAACGCCTCGCGCCCAATATGCTCCGCTCCAATCCGACGGATGCCACACAAGCCGGCCACGCCGTCTGGCTTGGATATAATGTCGCCAATGGAGACACAGCTAAGGCATTGGAATCTAATGGTAATTATATAATTGGCCGCATAGGCGACCCCAAACGCCAACCGCCCCTAAAGGCCCTGCGACAAGCTGCAGATATATTGGTCACGGATGAGGCGGAGCGATATGAGGGCATTATTGGGCTGACAGCAAAAGGCCAGGTGGCCTATGAGGCCTGCTTGGCAGAGTAAATGAGTCTGTGCACTGAATAAAAATATTCATGCTAACTAAAACCGGAAGACCTAATAATCCTCATTGCGGACATTAGACTCGCGGTGTTCAGCCATAAGCTGAACACCTATTACATACGGCTACAGGGCTTTGCGGAAGGTGACTTCATAGTCGCCTGCATCCTGGAAATCCCGAATTCGGGATTCTTCGGAGTAACCATTCTTTTTATAGAACATGCGGATTTTGGGAAAATAATCCGTGCCGGATGTATCAGCAAATAAGATACGATGACCCTTTGATTTTGACTCGGTCTCAAGGTGGGCCGTAAAATCAATCAGGAGCGCGCAAAGGCAGCTCTCTGCCTACGGTCAAATCTACAACCTTTTTTAGCTATCGCCGCCATTTAATCTCAAGATACAAACCCCGAAAATTCCGCGATGTAGCTCAATCCGAATGGAAAGTTGTGACATTGCCCAGCATGGGATGAGATTGATGTGAGGGTTAACCGTGGCGAGGGAACTTAAACTGACAAACCCCATCACACTAAATTCCCATAGGTAGATCATTTTCACATCTACTCTCATACATATGAATTGTCGCGGCAACGCAACGCCGCGACAATCTTAAGGTTGTAAAGCCCTTAAGACTGTGGCAGTGCGACCACCTTTTAAGGGGATGCTCTTGTATAGGAAAGCATTAAGCGGATTAGCTTCAAAGGGCCCGATTGGGTTTATAGGTCTACAAATCTTGGCCTTCTTGTTGCTAATATGTGGCCCTGCGGCTGCCAATACGTCTGTGACGTATTCCCATACGTTTACGCAAAATGTTGTTTACACTTCAGGGACACCGCAATGGGACGATTGGGATCCATTTAGGACAAATGCACCGAGCAGCGGAATTCAAAGCATTACAATAAGAGGATCACGGGATACAGTCGGGCGGACATGTTCCGTGCCCGCATTAGCGCAACAAATCATGAACAATTTTCGAACACATCAGAACGTTGGTACGGATCCCGCTGGCAATATGGTCGTAGCATGTGATGGATTTAATTGGAATACGGGCGCCTGCGCCGTAGCAGGAGTTCAGGGTACAGAAATAAATGCGGGCTCTGCTACGGGTGTTTGCTTAGGCACCACGACAAATTATACGGTACGACCCCGAATTCGCGCCACGAGTTGGGGCGGTATTAATGGTAATACGATCACTGCCACGACACAGTCTATGACGGTGAGTTACGCAATAAACACATCCACAGAGTTGACTGCGGCAAAGTCTGTTGCTGTGTTTGACCCGATCAGTGCCGGGCTCTATGCTTTACCTGGAAATGATTTTATATCATCCATGCTAGTCACAAATATTGGCAATGGCGCCGCCGACGTGGATAGTATTGTCATCATAGACGCGGTTCCGCCAGAGATGACGTTTTATAATGGCGATATGGATGACAGTGGCCCCGCAACGGGCGCGATCTATTTCACTCAGGCAGGTGTCACGAACCTGACTTTCAACCCTTTGACTGACGCCGCCTATTCGAACGATGCGACGCGCCCCGAAGATATGGAGGCATGTAACTATGCTCCGACAGCAGGCTATGACGCTAATGTCACCTACGTCTGTTTTAATCCCAAAGGGGCAATGGCCGCAGGTGACCCTGATCCGTCGTTCACCTTGCAATTCAGATCTCAGCTAAAATAGTGACCAAGGCGTTTTGTATTTAATACATCACTGTTCTGGAAAAGTGGTAAGCGAATTAGCCTGATTAGGAAATTACGCGTGACGTACCTCCAGCTTGTTGATACCTTGTAAAACCAATTTTGCTGCCACCTCTAACTCGCTAGGTGACAACATTCCGTTGATGAAATAACTATGTTTCGGATTGAAGAAAATCTCTATTAAATCAAACGCCTCCTGCCATGTGAACCCGCTTACATTGCCTAAAGATTGCCTTTCATCTGTTGAAAAGGTTTTAACCAAAAGCTCCGCCGTTGACACTTAATAGTTGTAAGCGTTTCAGCACCCTCGAAAGCTTGGTGTTAAGCGATAATAAGGAAGTGTCCTTCATTAAGCGGTTTAAGCTGATCCTCTGACGTCCGCTCCGCCCCAAAGGCAGAAGAAAGTGTGAAATCCCAAAGATAATAATCGACTTTATCCGCAAGTTTAATGACGTCCACGCTTGCGTTGTTTCCAGATTTTATCCCACACAATTCGGTCGCTTTTGAGGGACCCAATAAATTCCCGGTGGGCTTTGGTTTCGTCCTCTGTGGGGAGCAGGGTGAAGGGGGTTGGTCTTTGTTTTGCTATCGGGAAACCGCTCTCATTTGTTGTGGCTTCGGGTTTAGCATCCAGTCCCAAATTCATCGCGCGTCCGCCGCTCAGCTCCAGATAGACAGCCGCCAAAAGTTCCGAGTCGACAATGGCGCCATGTTTATCCCGCGCTGATAATGAAATACCGAAGCGTTTACACAAAGCGTCCAGCGAGGCAGGTGAGCCCGGGAATTTCGCATGGGCCATGGCCAAGGTGTCTTTAAAGCGGCCGGCGGGTAGGGGGTCACGTCCGGAGCGCACCAGTTCGGCGTTGATAAAGCCCATATCAAATTGGGCATTATGGGCGATCAGCGTAGAGGTGCCGACAAATGCCAAAAACTCATCAGCTTTATCTTTGAACAAAGGCTTCCCGCGCAGAAACTCTGTCGTCAGCCCGGTGATCTCAACGACCTTCTCGGGGACCTCGCGTTGCGGGTCGAGGTAGCAATGAAACTGCTTGCCTGTGGGGAGCAGATCGACGACTTCCAGACAGCCAATCTCTGTAATCCGGTCATCACCCTTGGCGTGAAATCCGGTCGTCTCTGTATCAAAAACGATTTCCCTGATGTTTTTTTTAAGGCCATCCATAGCGGCACTATATCCGGAGCGCAGCCTAGAGGAATCCGCGAAATAGATTTAGGTGTGGAGAATAGATTTATGTGAGACCGATTTGAGTCAATATCTCCGCGACTTGTGCGCGGGCGGCGTCCAGGCCCTTATCCGTCTCAACTATATAATCCGCGCGCTGTCGTTTCTCTGCATCCGGCATTTGTTTGGACAATATCATTTCAAACAGATCTTTCGTCATGCCGGGACGAGCCATGACGCGCTGGCGCTGCACCGCGGCTGGAGCGCTCACCATCACAACCGTATCGACTTTCGCATCGCCTCCTGTCTCGAATAAAAGCGGGATGTCGAAGACGACCGCTTTCGCGCCGTCCGCTTTAGCCCCCTTCAGAAACTCAGCCCGCATCTCTCCCACCCAAGGATGGATGAAGCTTTCCAAGACTTTTAAGTTCAGCGGGTCGCGGCGCATATAATCGCCGAGGCGTTTTCGGTTCACAGCGCCGTCTGTCACGGCGTCCGGAAACGCAGCGCTGATCAGCGGCACAGCGCGGCCATTTTTCGCGTAAAGCTCATGCACAGCGGCATCTGCATCGAACACAGGGCAGCCAAGATCAGCAAACATCTGGGCCGTCGTCGATTTGCCCATCCCGATGGAGCCTGTCAGGCCGATAATTTTCATCGTCTGCCTGTTTTTAACGCATCAAATAAAATCTCTGTCGGGTCCAAATGCAGTGGCGGCGTCTGGCCATAAAAGAGCCTAAAGCTAGGCCGAGCCTGCGCGATTAACATTTCGAGTCCGCCGAGTGTTTCCATGCTATTGGCCTTCGCGCGGCGCATCAGTCGCGTGACGCGAGGCGTGTAAATGAGATCATAGACCAGCGCGCCCGCGCGCCCGTTTTCTAGTGAAAGGTCCAAATCAGGCTTACCCGTCATCCCTGCTGCGCTGGCATTGACAATGAGGTCCGCGCGGCCAACGGCTTCCTGCCTTTGCGCCCACGGCAAAGCATACAGGCTCGGCACATCGACTTGTCCCGCCAAATCTTCGGCTTTGGCATCCGTGCGGTTTATCAGGCAGATTTCCGGAACGCCGAGAGACAGCAATGCGCCTAACACAGCGCGGCTGGCCCCGCCCGCCCCAATCACAAGGACAGACCCATTTTGCACGCGCTCCACACCCAGCTTTGTAATCAAGGGCGCAGCAAAACCTTCTAAATCCGTATTATGGGCAACTAGCTGCCCGCGCGACTTATAAAGGCAATTCGCAACCCCTAATTTCTCGGCTTCTTCCGTTGCAACATCCGCCGCCTCAAAGGCTGCCGATTTTAAGGGCAAGGTGACGTTCACACCCGAGATCGACGTTTTCTTCAGAGTCTGAAACGCGTGGATAGCTGTCTTCGGATCTACGGCAAATGGCACATAAGCTCCTGCGACACCCATTTCTTTGAGCCAATAACTATGCAGAATTGGCGAAAGCGAGTGATGGATGGGCCACCCGCAAACACCTGCCATTTTTGGAATTGGGCGGCTCATGACTGGACGACCCCGCGCGTGCGCAAATAGTCCAACACCGGCAGTAAATCGAGGCCGAGAATGGCAAAGAACCCGCCCTCAACTTTTTCAAAGAGTTGCGCGCCCGGTCCTTCAAATCGGTAAGCCCCGACGCTTTTCATCAACGCCTCGCCCTCTGTCTCTATATATGCGTCCAAAAACGCATCGGAAAACTCTCTCACCCAAAGCTTCGTTCGCGACATGTGCCGCCAAACAGGCGCGCCGTTTTCGCAAATCACAACGGCCCCCACAAGCTCATGCATTTTACCGCGCATGGAAAGCAGACGCGTGCGGACCTCTCCCATATCTTTGGGTTTATCGAAGAGAGTCTTGTCCATCACCATGATCTGATCCGCTCCAATGACAAAACCAGCTTCCTGACGAGAGACCCGCATGGCTTTTGCTTCTGCCAAGGCATCCGCAATATCTCGCAGCCGCGAATTTTCAGCGAGCATCGCGTCTTTTATCGCCGCTTCGTCAACGGGCCGAACAATAACCTCATACTCCAATCCCGCGCCATCCAAAATTTGTTTTCGAATGGCCGATCCGCTGGCAAGTATAATGCGCTCGCTCATAATCTCACTTTTCACAATAGGCGCGCTACGACCTTAGGGTCTTGCGCCGTTCTTCAATCGGGCGGTCTTTATTATAAAGATTTATCACTCGGGCCGCTGTTTCCTCGATCGAGCGCCGCGTGACATCAATGACTTTATAACCTTTGCGCGCGAACATGCGTTTCGCATCCCGCATTTCATCACGCACACGGTCTTGGTCAATATAATCGGTTTGTTTTGATTGCCGCAGTCCCATCAACCGTTGTTCCCGAATTTGTACAATCCTATCCGGGGAAGCGACAAGCCCCACAATAAAGGGTTTTTCAAATGTATCGAGAATAGCCGGCAGAGGCGCGCCCGGCACCAGCGGAATATTGCCTGTCTTATAGCCCCGATTTGCGAGATAAATACAGGTTGGGGTTTTTGATGTGCGGGACACACCCAGCAGGATAATCTCAGCCTCTGCCAATCCTGCGACATTTTGGCCATCATCTTGCGCCATGGCAAAATCCAGCGCTTCAATACGGGAATAATAGGCATCATCTAAATTTCGCTGCGCGCCGATTTCATCCGTCATCGCTGCGCCAAGATAACGGCCTAACACAGATAGTGTTGGATCAAGAATTGAGACTGCTGAAATATTTCGGCGTCTGCAAAACGCTTCCAACTGTGCCCGGCGCTCAGGATTGACGAGCGTATAAAGCACAACACCCGGTTTGGACTCGATTGTTTCTAAGGCTTGTTCCAGTTGTTCTTCCGAGCGGACCAAAGCGTGAAGGTGTTCCAGCGCCGTTGCAGACCGAAATTGCGCCGTGGAGGCCTTCATCATAGCGACCAGAGTTTCCCCGGTGGAATCAGAGACAAGATGGACGTGAAAATATATCGCAATGTTCGGATTTCGGTCTGACATAATAGCGTGAGTGAACTCTGCCCTCTGTGGCGATTAGTGATGATGGCCGTCTGCCCTCTTATGTCGCGTGTTTACCCAGTCCTGTCCACACCCAAAGCCCGTGGGCACAATATTGCGCGAGAGTCGGGCATAGAATCCTGAGATCCACAAACAGCGTCCACAACTGGACCTTCACAGCGTTAACACTGTGAATTCCGTGGATGAAAGATATACAGGGTTTTATCCCAGATTCTATCCCAAGCCTGATGCAGGTAAACTTTGGGAGCTCAGCAATTTATTCGAATTATAAAAATGCGATTTGCAAACAGCAGGATTATAATCCAATCCCAATTCAGCCAGTGGATATTAAACTTCCCTAACAAAAGGTAAATTAGCCCACATTTTCACAGGCTCTACATCCACTTCTCTTTTTAGATTCTTTTTAGAGAGACAAAAGGGAGACTTGGATATGTGTGGGGGAAAGCCTAAGACCTCGATAGAAAACACGCTTAGCGAAAACATAAATCATGAAACTACTTAATGTTCTAAAAGGTCAACAGACCGAAACGCCGCCTATCTGGATGATGCGCCAAGCCGGACGGCATTTGCCTGAATATTTAGAAATACGGGCGACCTGTAAAAATTTCATCGATTTCTGCTTTACCCCGGACAAGGCAGCAGAGGTTACGCTTCAACCCATTCGGCGCTATGATATGGACGCGGCTATTCTCTTTGCAGATATTTTGCTCATCCCAATTGGTTTGGGGCGCAAGGTTGATTTCATCAAAGGCACTGGCCCTGTGCTGGAGCCAATTGGTGTCGACGGGATTTCAAAGCTGACTGTGGGCGGTGCGGCTGATCGGATTAGCTCTATCTATGAAACAGTTGAACGCGTTCGCGCTGGCCTTGCGCCAGAGAAAGCTCTGATAGGCTTTGCAGGCGGGCCTTGGACCGTAGCAACCTATATGATCGAAGGGAAAGGCAGTCCAAATAAGGAAATCGCGAAACGCTTTGCTTATGAAAACCCTGAGGCCATGGCGGATTTGCTCGCGGCATTGGTGGAAAGCACCGCGGAATATATGGTTGGCCAAGCGAGAGCCGGCGTAAATGTGCTCAAGATTTTTGAGAGCTGGGCCGAAGGGCTCGCGCCGGATCTCTTTGATCGGCTCGTTCTAAATCCAACGCGTGATATTGTGACCCGTATTCGCGCGGCAGGCATTGATGTCCCGATATTGGGATTTGCGCGCGGGGCCGGCTTGAACGCTATTCGCTACGCGCATGAAACCGGGATCACCGGAATTGCAGCGGGCACGCAAATGCCAATGGATGATTTCCGCGCGACTTTGCCGGACGGTATGCCGCTGCAAGGGAATTTGGATCCGCTGGCCTTACGTATTGGCGGCACGACGCTTTACCGTGCGGTTGAATCCGTACTCCGCGACGGCGCAGGTGGCCCGCATATCTTTAATTTGGGTCATGGGGTGATGCCGGATGTGAAGATTGAGAATGTGCAGGGCGTCGTAGATCATGTTCGAGGACTGGAGCCTAATTATGTATAATTTGAGCAAAAGGCATGTGCGTCATAAAAGGGAGCAATGGTAGTCTCGCTTTTGTGCCAATCCAAAAAAGAGGTCTTCGTCTCACCACCCTTTATCAAGACGACAAAACCTTAAATTTTAATCCAAAGGGTAAGCTATCTTTGTATTTTATTCTCTGCCTGTCTGATTTTGACTGTAAAAGACTGTCAAGATTAAGACGAATCCGCAAAAGGTTTTATTCACTCAGATAAAAAGAAAATTTAAACCATATTATTATATAGTCTGCGGAGTTTGATATTTGAGGGATAAATGTCACCTGAACACGACAATATTTTGAATTTGATTGCCGCAACAATTTTTGCGGATCAACGTGTATATGACTCTGAAGTTCAAGTTTTCGCGAAATATTCGGCAAAACTGAAATCTTTGCAAACGGCAAAACCTAAGCTGACGGAAGCTCGAATTTTAGCTTGGTATGATAGCAATAAAGACGATATTTTGCAAAAAGTGAAGGCTCCTTATTTTAAGGACTGGTTCTATAGTCTTCTAGATCAGCTCTCAGATATAGATGAAAAAGAATCGATACTGGAAATCATGCAAAAAATTTCACGGGCGGATGGGAGTGTCCATGTGAGTGAGCGGGCGCTCTTCACCCTCGCAAAACGGTATTGGGATAAAATCTAATATCTCAAAATTAAACGGCGTGAGCTTCCTATTTCAGATTTTTCGTTTTAGACCCATCTCATGATCGACACACTATATCTCTGGCTAAAAGCTTTCCACCTCATCGCTGTCATCTTCTGGATGGCAGGGCTTCTCTATCTGCCGCGTCTGTTCGTTTATCATTCCTCTGCGAAAGTGGGCGGCGAGCTGGAAGCTAAAATGGAAGAGGCAGAAGTTAAACTTCTTCGCACCATTATGAACCCCGCCATGATTGTGGCATTTATTTTGGGTGTGGTCCTTATCGGATATAACGCATCGGCTGGCGGCGTGGCGATTTGGCTTTGGCTCAAAGTCGCGCTGGCACTATCGCTAATTGGATATCATGGATTTTTGGCAAAGACGCGCAAGGGTTTTTTAAATGGCGGACGTCCTAAATCAGAAAAATTCTTTCGCCGTATCAACGAGGTTCCGGCGCTGGTCTCTATTGTGATTGTCATCTTGGCAATCGTGCAGCCGTTTTAGGATAAATTATGCCATTATGGGTTAAGATTGGTTTCGGCACATTTTTTGGACTGATTGTCCTGTTCGGTATTATCATGGCTTGGGCGTTTTGGATGATCCGCGTACCCAAAATTGAGTTCAACAAACAAGACCCAAATGTAGCCGAAAAACTGGAAGGCTGGTTCCAGCAACTTCATCATCATAAAATTGTGCCGTTTAACGGTACGGTATATGTTCGAAGCAAGAACGAGATTCTAATACGCAAAGCCTATGGTGTTGATAGTCAGGATCGCCCTCTCACACCCGAGTCCTCTCTTCGCCTCGCATCTCTATCGAAACAGTTCACAGCCATTGGTGTTTTGACTTTAGTTCGGGATGATAAAGTTGATCTGGATGAACCAATTTCAACTTATTTGCCCGGCTGCAATTTTTCTGCGTCTCTGAATAGTCTTTTAAATCATAGGTCCGGCATTCCGGATGTTATCTATCAGAAGGCCCCTAAAACAGATCTTCTCAGCTTGGAAGGTGTTGAGGCTTTGATGTGTGATGGCTCGGTTAAAGCGGCTCCCGCCGGAGACTATGCCTATTCAAATACAGGTTATCTTATCGCCGCCAGAGCTATCGAAAGGGTGACAGGAGAGAGTTTTGAGACCTATATGCAGCGCGCCGTTTTCGATCCTTTGGAGATGAAGAATAGCCGTGTTTGGAACCTGGTTTCTGAGCGCCCCTTTCCAGGCCGTGCGGGCAGTTTTAGGTTTGTTCGCGCAACAGAAAAAGAGGCGCTTAATCCGTCTAATTTTGACGGGGTCGCCGGTGATGGGGGTGTATTTTCCAATTTAGATGATTTGGAAAACTGGGATCGCTTTTGGTCAGATGACAGACTGCTGCCAAATAAACTCAAACAACGCGCATTAACGCCAACTTCCGGAGATTATGCTTTTGGCTGGATCCGTGACGGGGATTGGGCTTGGCATAATGGTTCTTGGCTCGGGGCGCGAACTTACATGGCCCGTAATTTGAAAACGGGAGATTTGGTCATTTTATTAGATAACTCTTCAAATGTTCAGACAGATGTGATCGGGACGAGACTGAGGGCGTTTCTCGAAGATTAGGATTTAGTTCTGTGGATTTTCCAGCAGGGACGCCTCTTCGCCCTCCAGCCAAGGAAAAGGCAGCTCAGCATAGGGTAATTCCGTCATGCCGCGACGCGTTCCGCCGCCATTATAAACATGATAAGCCTCCTGCCGGTCTTGGACGCGATCGCTAATGTCTTTGCGGTAATCTACGGTGAGGTTTTTCATCTCCTCACGGGATTGCGCGGGAGGCAAGTCTGCGTAACCGTCCAGCGTTTTAGCTTGAATGCCCAAACGAATCCGAAGATGGCCGAGCTCATGATGGGCGGCATTGCAAAGCAAATCATCCCACTTGCCTTGGTCGGATGCGGTGGCCGTCTCGTAATTTTTCCAACGCGGCAATGTTACTAGAAAGGCGGAAGTCAATTCGGTTTGTTTCACCATCAGCTTATACCGATCCCGCGAGCCGGATATTGTGTAGGACAGGGAGGAGGGTGATAAAATTCCTGCGAGGGTCACGGCCCGCGGATTTACGCTATCTGTCTCCGACGACACGCGGTCCTTAGCGGACTGCATTGACTCCAAAGGGCGTTTGTCAAAAATATATTTTCTAGCATCCCGATAGCGTCGACCTGACACATTATAATAGGTCACAACGGGCTGAACAAGTTTCAGCGTTACGCCGCTTGCGCTCCTATATAGATAGGTCGGTTGATTGATGATTGTTTTACCGTCATCGGCTGTGATGGGTTTAATTAGAAGCGGCCCGTCCTTACGAGGGCCAAGGCCGGGCAGGGAGAGCGGGGCATTAAATATTTCTTCCCCGCAGGGCGCGGCTCCAATCCAAGGATCGTTTCTTGCGATTCGCTCAATATTTTCAATGCGGGGCAGATTCGCCGCATCAGGTGATGGGGTGTCGGGCAGTTTTACCGGCTCACGCGGGGTAATATCGGGCGCTATATAGGGCGTGCCTTCCGCGGAGTTGACTGTATCTTGAAGCTTCACAACAAAATGCGGATTAAAGGCGAGCAACACCAAACCCGCAAAGGCAAAAGACAGCAGAAATCCGCGCAGATATTTCATATAGGACAGTTTATATGTCGCTCATTTGAAATTCCATGTGACAGATATGTTATTTGCAGTTTGGCTATTTAAAAACGAAACGCTTGAGGCCGTCCGCTTCAAACGGTTTCCACTCGCCTTCCGGCTGCGCGAGGCGGTCTGCCAAAGCGAACATAACCAGCGGATTGACGCCGAGGCCAATATGGCTGGCGGGGACGCAAATATTTTCTGACGGGGTTTTGCCGGGACGCTGGATCGAGCCCTTCCACGCGACAACGCCGTCCGTCTTTGTATAGATAGAGGTTGTCGGTACGGGCGGGGCGACACTGATGGATTTCAGGCGTTGCTCCATTTTCTTATTGGGTTTTCCGTTGAAAAATTCATAGAGGCATCCGGCATTAGAATGTTCCATATCGCCGGAAATTGGACTGCCGAGCGAGATGACGCTGCGCACCATATCGGGATTAGACTTCGCAACTTCGCGGGCAAAGACGCCGCCAAGGCTCCAGCCGACAATAGAAACCTTACGGCCATGGGTTTTATAGACTTTTTCCAACAGCAAATTCATCTTGGCTTCGCGCGTCGGATTGAATTTTAGATTTCGGCCAAGCCCCCAGCCATAAGTCTCATATCCCAGATCATCGAGTAGCTTGCGCATGGGTTTCGTAGAGCGGTCGCTGGCGACAAAGCCCGGAAAGAAAATCACGGGGTGCCCGTCACCCTTTGGCAGGCTTTTTAAAAGACGCCGCCGCAGCGCGATAAAGCCGGCCATCTCGACGCTGGCGCGGCCACCTTCGGTCAAGGTCCAGAACAAAGCCGGCCCTTTGCGGGACAGGCCTAGTTGGGCCATGCCTTTTGGAGCGAATTTCGATGACGTCAAAGAGAGAGACATAAATGTCCTTAGTGAAATGAAAGCTAAGCCTAATCTGAAAATGACCTTGCGGGGATTTCAATAACAGCGGGTTACTGTTTTTTTGCAGTCCCGTTGGTTTTCGCTTTTGCATCAGGCTTAGCCGTGGATGTAGAAAGGGTCTTCTCCGTTTTGATAGATTTTCGGGCTGTATTGGCTTTGGCCGCTTTTTTGGCTGCCACCTTTTTGACAGAAGTTGTCTTGGCTTCAGTTTTGAGGGCTTTGACCTCTGCCAGGTGCTCTTCGAAACTCGCCTGAATACAGTCAGAATAAAAATCAGGATCCGGGATTGCGCTGCGGCAGGCCGTGAAGGCCAATGAGACTTCATCCGTATAGCTATGCACAACATGGCCGAGCTTCACCCCGTCCACCAGGCAAAGCATCCCGTGCATGCTGACAAGCCGAGCGCCTGTAGAATAAATTGGCACGGGCGGCCCGGGCACATTGGTGACAACCGTATTGATCACAGGCTTGACGAGATCGGCGAGTTTAAATTGCGAATACAGCTTCGCGCCGATATTCATCATGGCCGCCGGGGCGAGCTTCGCCATTTCCGTCATCTGCCTTGCCCCCATGGCGCCGGTGAAATTTTTTGCTCTCACGGTTTCCTCCGTTACAAATCGCAACCGTTCTCTCGCGGACGCAATGTGAGAGCCAAGCGGAACAAACATGGCCGAAACTTGATTGCCCATCGTGTTTTTCTCACTGTCATCGCGCACCGATATTGGAGCCATAGCTGTCATAGAGCTATCGGGGAGGTCATTATAGTGTTCGAGATATTTCCGCATCGCGCCGCCAACGATAGACAGCATGACATCATTTAGCTTTGAGTCTTTGGCCAAGGCGCGAATGCCCTTAATATCACTCAGCATAAATGTTTTTGCGTCGAACATCCGGTGCGGTGAGACCGTGCCGTTAAAGCGGGTATTGGGGGCCTTGATCAGCGCATTAAAATCAAAGTCCTTTTTGATGAGGCCTTTGGCCGCGCGCACCGCCCCGGGAAGGCTGCGCCGCGCGGCATTGGCTTGCCGGATAGGATTTATCATATTGCTGAGCAAGCCGCGGGCAAACATACCGGTTTGGCTCGGATCGGCCTCGGGACGCCAATTATCGCGCGGCAGGGGCTCATCCACATTGGAGGTCATGGCGTGGGTTGCATTCATCATGTCGATTCCGGAGACTCCGTCAATCGCCGCGTGATGGACTTTGGTCAGCATGGCGTAAGAGCCCTTCGGAACGCCGGGAATATTGTCGAGACCCTCAACAACTGTGATCTCCCAGGGCGGACGGGATAAATCGAGCGGGCGGGCAAAAATACGCGCCGATTGAATACAGAGCTGCCGCCAATCGCCGGGCTTTGGCAGGGCGATGTGACGGACATGATATTCAATGTCGAAACGGCTATCCTGCACCCAATAAGGATAATCGATCCCAAAAGGCACTTTGACCAGTTTCTGTCGCATTGTGTCAGACATATGCAGGCGGTTTTCGATAAAGGACAAAATGTCTTTGAACCGGACAAACCCGCCTTCGGCGGTGGACGGATCATAGATCAGTATGGAGCCAATATGGACAGGCGCGTCCGCGCGCTCCATTGAGACAAAAACATTATCCAAGCCCTGTAATTGCTTCATGACATTCCCTTTTTCAGCCTAACATCAGGCCGTTTCTTTTGCTCCATGGCGAAACATCTTAGAAACAGCACCCTAATCGGGCGCGAGTCAAGAATTGCCCATATTTCTTACAAGGTCTTCTCTCGCGCGACGCCCGCCCGCGGCATTTCACCTCGTTCGTTTAAGCAATCCCAATATGCCAAAACGTCGCCTTGTCTGGGGCGGTTCCTCATTCTAAGGATGGGGCGATAAAAACGTAAAGTGTTCTGAATGTTGACGATGTTGTTCGAAGGTTTTGACGCCATTTTATTGGCGCGGATTCAATTCGCTTTTACGATTGCGTTTCACTTTATTTTCCCCGCATTCACGATCGGGCTGTCGTCTTATTTGGCGGTTTTAAATGGTCGTTACCTGATGACCAAAGACGAGGTTTATCTTCGGCTTTTCAAATTCTGGATTAAGATTTTCGCGGTCAGTTTTGCGATGGGCGTTGTCTCCGGCATTACCATGTCCTATCAATTCGGCACCAACTGGTCTGTTTTCTCCGATCGGGCGGGGCCCGTCATTGGGCCGCTTATGGCGTATGAGGTGTTGACGGCGTTTTTCCTCGAAGCCGGGTTTCTGGGCATTATGCTTTTTGGCCGCGATAAGGTTGGGCCAAAGCTGCACATGTTTGCGTGCCTCATGGTGGCCTTTGGCACAGCGCTCTCCGCAACCTGGATTCTCTCTGTGAACAGTTGGATGCACACACCGCAAGGCCACATTATTGCGGAAAACGGGCAATTTATGCCTGTTGATTGGATGAAAATTATTTTCAACCCGTCCTTTCCTTACCGCCTTGCGCATACGCTGACAGCCGCCTATCTCACGACGGCCTTTATCGTTGGGGGCGTCGGGGCATGGCATCTTCTCAAGGGACGCAAAGATAATATTGGCGTGCAAAAAATGTTCTCCATGGCGATGTGGATGATTGCGGTGACGGCGCCTTTACAAATTGTTCTCGGCGATTTGCACGGGATTAACACGCTGGAGCATCAGCCCGCAAAGGTCATGGCGATGGAAGGCCATTATGAAAGCCATCCGGAGGGCGCGCCGCTTTATCTGTTTGGTATTCCGGATGATGAAACCCAAGAGCTAAAATACAAAGTCGGTATTCCTAAGCTGTCTTCGCTTATTCTCAAACATGACTTAAACGCGCCGCTGGACGGTCTCGATACAATTTCTGACGAGGATCAGCCGCCCGTTGCGATCGTCTTCTGGTCTTTCCGCATCATGGTTGGGATTGGGTTTTTAATGCTCGGCGTTGGCCTGTTCGGATTATGGGCGAGGTTCCGCAAAAAACTATTTGAAGCTAAGTGGCTCCACCGAGCCATGCTCATTATGGGCCCCAGTGGTTTGATAGCTGTGCTGGCAGGTTGGATCACCACCGAAGTCGGGCGGCAACCTTACACGATTTATGGATTGATGCGGACGAGCGAGTCGGCTTCCCCGCTTGAGGCGCCTGCGGTGGGCGCGTCTTTGCTGGCCTTTATAGTCGTCTATTTTTTCGTGTTTGGCGCGGGCGTGTTTTATATCCTCCGCCTCATGAACCACGCGCCGGTCCTTGGCGAAAAGGGCATCGGCAAAAAAGATGGTCCCATCCGGACATCAGGCATTACGCCTGCGCAGCAGGTCGAAGAACAGACCGACATGGACGAGGTGAAAAAGTAATGGAAGGCGCAGCAATCAGCGGAATGGAAATCGTGCCGTGGCTCGCCTATGCGTGGGCGGGCCTGTTGGCGTTCGCGGTTTATGTGTATGTCGTGCTCGATGGGTTCGATCTGGGCCTCGGCATTCTTTATCCATTCTATAAGAAGAAAAAAGACCGCGACTTGTTGATGAATACGGTCGCGCCCGTTTGGGACGGCAATGAGACATGGCTCGTCCTCGGCGGCGGAGGGTTGATGGCCGCTTTCCCCTTGGCGTATGCGATTATCATGCCTGCGCTTTATGTGCCAATTATCGCTATGTTGCTCGCGCTCGTCTTTCGGGGTGTGGCTTTTGAATATCGCTGGCGGACAAAGCGTTGGCTCAAATATTGGGATATGGCCTTTATCGGCGGGTCTATCGTCGCGGCATTCTCCCAAGGCATCGCGTTGGGGGCGTTGCTGCAAGGCATCGCCGTGGATGGCCGAGCTTATAGCGGCGGCTGGTGGGACTGGCTCTCGCCTTTCTCCCTGCTGTGCGGCGTCGCTGTTGTTGCAGGATATGGATTATTGGGCGCGACATGGCTCATTATGAAAACGGGTGATGACGTTCAATCACGCGCCCGCAAACTTGGCTGGGGATTTGGATTGGCGACGATTGGATTCATTGGCGCAGTTAGCCTCGCTACACCGTTTCTGGATATCGAATATTATGCGCGCTGGTTCCAAAAGCCGGGCTTGTTTGTGACGATTCCAATGCCGCTTATAATTGGCGCAATTTCTGTGACGATGTTGGCGTCTCTCCGTCAGAACCATCATGAATACAGACCATTTATCTTGTCTCTGTCATTATTTGCGCTCTGTTTTGTCGGACTTGGGATCTCCATGTTCCCCTATATCATACCGCCCCATGTCACGATCTTGGATGCAGCGACACCTTTCCGCTCGCAAATCTTTATGTTTGTCGGGGCCTGCGTTTTAATACCGCTCATTCTCGGATATACGGCCTTTGCCTATTGGGTATTTCGCGGCAAAGTCGATCCGGATGAGGGATATCATTAGTGAGGAAAACAGCGAAACAACTCGGTTGGTTTGTCGGCCTTTGGCTCGCGGGCGTGGCATGTGTATTGACGCTCGCCACGATTATTCGATGGATGATCTTGTAGGCGCTTGACGAAATCTGTCTTTTGCGCCATAGGGCGTTTAGAAACAGGCCGTCCTGGCCCTGTCGCTTCTTCCGAACCACATATTTGATGGACTGACGCTACGCGCGATCATTCGGATAGCAAACTCTCCCAAACTAAAAGAATACCCCCATGACAAATTTATTAGAACAAGACCTCGATGAGATGACCGCTATCTCATTGGATGATCTCAAAAAGCTCAAACCTAAAGAGCTCACGAAATTTGCGGAAGAAGTCGGCATCGAAAATGCCGCCTCTATGCGCAAACAAGACATCTTCTTCGCGATCCTAAAAGACCTCGCTGAAGATGATGTGAAAACAGTCGGCTCTGGTGTATTGGAGGTCCTGAAAGACGGCTTCGCCTTCATGCGCGCACCGGAAGCGAACTACCTCCCGGGTCCCGATGACATTTATGTCGACCCGAAAATGATCCGGAAATATGGCCTGAAAACGGGCGACACAATCTCAGGCGAAATTCTCTCACCAAAAGAGAATGAGCGCTATTTTGCGCTGGCCGAAGTCACCTCTATCAACTTCTCTTCCATTGAAGACGCCAGCAATAAGGTTCACTTTGATAATCTCACGCCGCTCTATCCTGACCAGCGGTTCAAAATGGAAATTGAAGACCCCAGCCTGAAAGATAATTCGGGCCGCGTTATCGATATTGTTTCGCCTATTGGTAAGGGTCAACGCGCGCTTATCGTTGCGCCGCCGCGGACGGGTAAGACCGTTTTGCTACAAAACATTGCGCATTCCATCGAGGCCAACCATCCGGAATGCTACGTGCTTGTTTTGCTGATTGATGAGCGCCCGGAAGAAGTGACCGACATGCAGCGCAGCGTCAAAGGCGAGGTGGTGTCTTCCACATTTGATGAGCCCGCAACGCGCCACGTACAGGTCGCTGAAATGGTCATTCAAAAAGCCAAGCGCCTGACCGAGAACGGTAAAGATGTTGTTATCTTGCTTGATTCAATCACGCGTTTGGGCCGCGCCTATAACACGGTTGTGCCCTCTTCCGGTAAAGTCCTGACCGGTGGTGTGGATGCGAACGCTCTACAACGCCCGAAACGTTTCTTTGGTGCTGCGCGAAATATTGAAGATGGCGGCTCGTTGACGATTATCGCGACGGCTCTCATCGATACCGGCTCCCGCATGGATGAAGTTATCTTTGAAGAATTTAAAGGTACGGGTAACAGCGAAATCGTGCTCGACCGGAAAGTCGCGGATAAACGTATCTTCCCGGCGATTGACGTCACCAAATCCGGCACCCGGAAAGAAGAGCTCCTCGTCCCGGCGGATGAGCTGCAAAAGACGTATGTGTTGCGCCGTATCCTTAATCCGATGGGAACAATGGACGCCATCGAGTTTTTGCTCGGCAAACTCAAAGACAATAAATCGAATGCGGATTTCTTTGATAGCATGAATACTTAGTAATCATGAAAGTGAACACGTAGTGCCCGTAATCGGTCCGGGGGACCGATTACAACGGAGTGCCGAAACCGCTGGCGGTTTCGGATATTGAATATTTAGAGAGGCCTTCCGCGTTATGCGCAGAGGTCTTTTTCTTTTGTGCGGCTCACCCGCGCAAAAACAAACCCGCCCAACGCCCCGGCGAGCATCTGCAAGCCCAGCCCGAAAGTATCCCGCGCGCCGGCGATGATATGGGTATTGAAGAAGACCTCTTTCATCAGGAGTAACATGACGAGCAGAGCCGTTGCGCCGGCCACCATATATATGAGCAGACGCCCGAATTTCGTCAGGCGAAACAGCAACCCCCCTGCAAGGAAAGCCACAGCGAAAGCAAATCCAATAAATAGAACATAGAGACTGCCTAAATGGACAATGTCATATCCCGTCATGGATAGACGCTCGCCCAAGCTTACATCCGCGCCGACGCCGCCTAGTTTCGCTATTACAGTCTGGGTCTGAAACCCGACACCCGTGATGACCGTTGCCAGCGAAGCCGCGAGCCATCCGCCAATCCGTTTGATAATTCCGTTCATAACTCTATGGCTAGGGGAGGCACGGGCGCGAGGTCAAGCGGAGACAAGAATGCGTAGTTTGAAAACAGGTTTTGGTTTGATTTGCGGAGCGGCTTTTCTGTCGGCCTGTCTGGAAGCGCAGCCTGCACCCGACTTGCCCGTGCGCCCGTCGACGGCGTTTTCCGTGACGGAAATTGAATCGGGACTGAAAAAGCCGTGGTCCGTGGCAGAATTGCCTGACAGCACATATCTGATTACGGAAAAGCCCGGCACTCTGCTGCGCGTTTCGGGCAGGGGTGACCGCGTCGAAATTGAAGGCCTGCCAGCGGATATATATGCGAGCGGCCAAGGCGGTTTGCTGGACGTTGTGTTGGCCCCTGATTTTGCCGACAGCGCGGAAATTTATATCTCATATTCTTATGGAGAAGAAGATGCGAACGGGACAGCGCTTTTGCGCGCTAGATTAGATGGGAGCCTCTTGGAGAACCCAACCGTCATTTTCCGCGCCAGCCCGCCAAAGGCAGGTAACTCGCATTTTGGGGGGCGGATCGCATTTTTGCCGGATGATACTTTGGTTCTGACTTTGGGTGACGGCTTTGCGTATCGCGAAGGCGCGCAAAAAGCAGATACGCATTTAGGCAAGCTCGTGCGGCTGACCCGCGATGGCGGTGTGCCGCAGGATAATCCCTTCCTCCGTAAATCCAAAGGCGGGCGGGCGTTCAAACCACAGATCTATTCCCTCGGCCACCGCAACGTCCAAGGCCTCGCCTATGATGCGCAGACCAATACACTCTGGGAGCATGAGCACGGCCCGCGCGGCGGGGATGAGTTGAATCGGATTGAGCCCGGTGCAAATTATGGCTGGCCGCTTGCCACAAAAGGCGTTGATTATAATGGCGCGCGGATTTCGCCTTATGAAACATTTGAAGGCACGGTTGATGCCATCCACGGATGGACGCCCTCTATTGCGCCGTCGGGCCTTGCGATTTATCGCGGCGAGATGTTCCCCGATTGGAACGGCGATGCGCTGATCGGCGGGCTGGCCAGCCGGGACTTACGCCGTGTGGATTTGGAAAATGGCAAGAGTGTCGGTGAGGAAGACCTATTGTCTGATTTGGACGGGCGCGTGCGCGACGTCCGAATTGCCCGCGATGGTGCGGTTTTAGTTCTCCTCGACAGCAATGACGGAAAGCTGTTGCGGCTCACGCCCAAATAGCCCTCAAAAGGCACACTCCATTAACTGCGTTTGTTTTTGAGAATGAGTTGCAAAGTAATTGACACGCATTCTTAACTGACCCATATGATGTGCATGATCCATTGCATCTGCAATAATATCAACACGGCCAAGGTCGACAATGCGGCTGCGAATGGCGCGGAAACGGCAGCCTGTGTGCAACGCGCCTGCGGGACACGGTTTAACTGCGGACAATGCCGCGTGGATATTGAATCGCGGCTGCGGGACTGGCGGATGGCCAACCCGGCTTTAGAAGCAGCGGAATAACCCTTTCTCCTTATAATTATTAAGACTGAAACACAGTCGCAAAGAAATACTTGCAAGTGATTTTCACCTGCACGGATTTCGATTGACCAAACGCATCCACATGCGTCAGGACCGCGTAAGATTTCTAAGAGCCCGGCAAATCGGGTGAGCTTTTCAGGAGAGACACATGCGCGGTGATCCCAAAACAATCAAATGGCTCAACACGGCTCTCAAGGCCGAGCTGACCGCCATCAATCAATATTTCCTCCATTCGCGTATGCTCAAAGACTGGGGCGTGACAAAACTTGCCAAGAAGGAATATGAGGAGTCCATCGAGGAAATGAATCACGCCGATACGATTATTGAGCGTATCTTGTTCCTTGACGGACTGCCCAACCTTCAAGATCTCGGCAAATTGCACATTGGCGAAACCGTCGAAGAAATCCTGCAATGCGATATGAAGCTCGAAGAACACGCGATCCCGATGTACCGCGACGCGGTAGAGCATTGCGAAAAGGTGCGCGATTACGGCACGCGCGATATTTTGCAAAAAATTCTGATCGAAGAAGAAGAACATGTCGAGTATCTCGAAACGCAGTTTGACCTCATCAAACAAATCGGCATCCAGAATTACATTCAACTGCAAAGCGGCTCTGTAATCGACGGCGACGGCTAAGTTGCGTGATTGTTATAATTAAAGAGAGCCCGTCTTAACGCCCCGCCAAGACTTTGCCTTTACGCGCTGTTACCTATGAAACGGGTTCTTTTCATATTGACGTCGGCACTCTTTCTGTCGGCTTGTGGGTCGGCGCCGAAGCCCGTTGCGAGCGGCGCCCCGGGTGTTGAGACGGCTGGCGGTTTGGCGCTACGCGATTCCGCAGTTTACTCTCAGAAAGACTCGCGCTGGGCCTCAGACTTTTTGGGCAATACAAATGACACGATGGGCAGTGACGGGTGCTTGGTGACATCCGCGTCCATGGCGCTCACTAATCTCGGATTTCAGACCAGTCCGAAAGATTTGAATAAGCGCCTAACACGAACCAAAAGCTATACAAAAAATGGCTGGCTAATTTGGGACGGCATACGCCGTGTCACCGATGGGCGCGCTGTTGCCACCTATTATGATAAAGTCGACGGCCCAACCATTGATGCCTGTCTGCGCCGCGGCGATTATCCGATGGTGCAGTTTTACTTGCCCAGCGGACGCTCCCATTGGGCGATGATTGTGCGCCATGATGCGCGCGGCTATCACATGCGGGATCCGCTTCGGATTAGCAAAAAGCCATTGATTTTCCCGGCAGGGATAAAGGGCTATCGCGCGGTGCGGTGTATTGGGTTGGCAGATAATTCGTGACGTCGATAGTTTTTATAGCGTTGCCGATATTGATTTCTAATTATGTCGCTGAATTATTTCAATCATTGTCGTCGTCAAATGGCACAAACGCCCGGGCCAGGGACCCGAGCGTCTTCAATTCGTAATGGGTTAAAGCGTTAGCCTTTATTGCCCATGACCTTGGCCAAGATGAACGACAGGATTGTGCCGCCTACGCCGCCGGACACAACGCCGCCGAGGATGCTACCGATATTTAAGCCAGCTCCATCTGCCGGGCTGGCAAAGATACCATCCAGTCCCGGAATCATTGGCGCGAGTGCTGCGAGGCCTGTACCGCCGACAATACCTGTCAGCATTTGAGCGCCTTTACCCATGCCCGAGCCGGTGAGTTTGCCCCCGAGCAAACCGCCAGCGCCGCCGCTGAGCAGCCCGAGTCCTAAACTAACTATATCCATAATATTCCCCAATGTTTTTACGATGGCACGAGTGTGCGACCTAACCAAAGTTTGGAGTTTAAACTTTTGTTAATCAAGCAAATATGTCTGATTTCACTTACTTCAGCGTGTGATATGGCAAATCACGAAGAAAAGTTCTTGATTTGTTCTCTGCTCTCTGGTTGTTTCATTTCCGTCGAAAATATTTTTTGAGGCCAATATGGTTGCCCGCATCACCACAGTCGCATTTCAAGGAACAGAGGCGCGCCGCGTTGATGTTCAGGTCCAAGTGACTTCGGGCGGCAAGCAAATTTTCAACGTGGTCGGCCTGGCGGATAAGTCTGTTTCCGAAGCGCGCGACCGGGTCAGGGCGGCTTTTGTTTCATTAGGGCTGCACCTGCCGGGTAAGCGCATAACAATAAATTTAGCGCCCGCCGACCTCCCCAAAGAGGGCGCGCATTATGATCTACCCATCGCGATTGGGCTTTTGGCCGCCATTGGCGCCATCCCCGCTGATACAGTAGAGGGCTTCGCGGCCATTGGCGAGTTGAGCCTTGACGGCACGATCTGCGCGGTGCCGGGCGCGCTCCCCGCCGCCGTGATGGCAGCCAGCCATGATCTTGGACTAATTTGCCCCGAGCCCAATGGGGCAGAAGCGGCGTGGGCGGGGGATCTTCCCCTGCTCGCGCCGCAAACTCTCGTGCAGCTTATCAATCACTTCAAAGGCACGCAGGTCTTGGGCCGTCCAGTCGCCGGGCAAATGTTAGAGCCGGAGAGCGCGCTGGATATGCGAGATGTGCGCGGTCAAGAAACCGCAAAACGCGCGATGGAAGTCGCGGCAGCGGGCGGACATAATCTGCTGATGGTTGGGCCGCCCGGATCGGGTAAGTCTATGCTCGCCGCGCGTATGCCCGGATTGCTGCCGCCTTTGGAAGCAAATGAGCTGCTGGACGTCTCTATGGTCCATTCCGTTGCAGGGCTGTTGCATAAGGGCGAGCTGTCGCGCGCCCGTCCATTCCGTTCTCCGCATCATTCCGCCAGCATGGCCGCGATGGTTGGCGGCGGGTCAAAAGCCAAACCGGGAGAAGCCTCGCTCGCCCATCGCGGCGTGTTGTTTTTGGACGAATTGCCCGAGTTCACGCCGCAAGTGCTCGACAGCTTGCGCCAACCGCTGGAGACGGGCGAAATTTCGGTGGCCCGCGCAAATGCGCATGTCTCTTACCCCGCGCGCTTTCAACTGATTGCCGCGATGAATCCTTGCCGTTGCGGGACGGCAGGGGCAGACGGCATTGCGTGCCGCCGCGGCGCGCGTTGTGCGGCAGATTATCAAGGCCGCGTGTCGGGGCCATTTATGGACCGTATTGATATTCAAATTGACGTTCCGGCCGTAACGCCTGCTGACCTCGCTTTGCCGCCAGCCGCCGAGGGCACGGCAGAGATTGCGGCTCGTGTGGCCGCAGCACGGGCCCGGCAGATGGAGCGAAATGACGGCGTTGTGAATGCCGCTCTCAGTCAGGTCGTCTTGGAAAAGGTCTCCGCGCCGGACGCCGGCGGTCAGAAACTTTTGATACAGGCGGCAGAAACGCTCGGTCTGACGGCGCGCGGTTATCATCGGGTGCTGCGCGTGGCGCGAACATTGGCGGATTTGGCCGGGTCAGAACAGGTTCACCGGCTCCATATTGCAGAGGCTCTGTCCCACCGACGCGCCAGAACGGGCCTTGTTTCAGGGGTGCCCACAGCGAAATTCGTGTCCCGTACGCCGCGAAACCCCTTCTATAGCTAGAAAAACCGTAAATTTTCACGGTTAAAGTCTTAATAAAACCTTGCAAAAAACCGCGTAAAAACTGTGATTTTGCGCCCTTCGGTAACCGTTCTTTTAGATTAGACCCCCAAAAGCATGAGGACGCCTTAACCATAAGTGCGCCTCAATTCGGGGATGTGGAACTGTGGTCTGGCAAGATTGAGGATAAACCATGTCACCAGACGACATTTTTGCGGCGCAATTTTGGCCTTGGCCCGACCCGGCCATTAAGCGCGATGTGCAGGGGCGCGTTCTATTTGTAAATGCGGCCTTTTTGGCTCTCTACGGCGGACAAGTCGAAGATTGGCGCGGCAATGCTGTTGGTGGTTGGCCGGCTCCGCAGGGGGCAGGATCTGCGCCTTACAGATTTGAAACACGCTTACCCGCAGCCGACGGCAGCGAACAAGTTTACGATTGGATGGAACAGGCCCTGGCAGACGGCAGCGCGTTTGCGCTTGCCAGAAACGTAACGGTCTTCACACACATGCCCGAACCGGACCCGGCGCAACCGGCGGTCCCAGAACAAAATCATACACAAGCGCCAGCTCAAACTGATGTGCCTGCGACGCACGCTCCGGCACGTCATGAGCCTGCTTTTGAGCCAGCGCTCGCACAAATTAATGCTCCGGTAGAACAAACCCCAGCCCCAGCTATCGAAGCCCCGGCAATCCCTGACGCGCCAATTTTTCAGGCGGAACCCGAACAAATTGATGTCCCGGAAATAGAGATACCTAATATCGATATTCCATCAGATGATGCTTATGCACTCACAGAACCACATCAGGCAGAACCGGCACCGGCTCAACCTGTGGCGGAAGCCGCGCCTGTTGTTGAACAGCCGCGTGAGTTTGAACGCCGCGCCCTCCCGATTGAGGACGAGTCAGCGGTTCTTGGAAATAATTGGCGGGATGCGGTTATCGCCAAAGCTGTCGGCGCGGAAGAAGTCGCGCCAGCTACGGATGCTGACATGGCCACCGAGGGCGCCGCGCCAACAGATACAGAAAAAAATGAAGGCGGCGCAGTTCGTATTCTTTTAGCCGAAGATAATGCCATCAATGCCTTACTGACGCGGACATTACTGGAAGCGGAGGGCCACATTGTTGATACGGTTGAGGACGGCGCGCTCGCTGTCGAAGCGATGAAATCCGCTAACTATGATTTGATTTTCATGGATATGCGCATGCCGAATATGGACGGTTTGGAATCCACACGAAAAATTCGGACACTTCCAAATGTCAGCCGCGCCCTGCCGATTATTGCCCTGACAGCTAATGCTTTTGATGATGACCGAAATGCCTGTTTTGATTCCGGCATGAATGATTTCATGACAAAGCCTGTCAGCGCCGAAGAACTCTCAGAAAAAGTCCGCACATGGACCAGCGAAGAGGCCAAGGCCAGAATGGCCCAAGTCGCATAAACCCCGGCCAGAAAACTGAAGATTTCACAAATGGGCCGTAAAGCGGCCCTTTTGTCTGCGCCCTGACTGGTCTAGGGCATCAGCATGGCAGCTTCCACCACAATAACCCCGCGGCGGGATTGGCGCGCGACTTTGCGCAGCCTGACTCAACCGCGCATGCTTGGCATGGCGTCGCTCGGCTTTGCGTCGGGTTTGCCGTATATGCTGATCTATTCTGAACTGGCTTTCTGGATGAAAAAAGAGGGTGTTGACCTAAGCGTTATTGGCTTTTTTGCGTGGATCGGACTTGCCTATACAGCTAAAGTGTTTTGGGCTCCTTTGGTAGACCGCGTTCGTATTCCCGGCTTGACACAAGCCCTGGGTCATCGCCGAAGTTGGATGTTAGTCGCTATTTTGGGTACGATTATCGGGATGCTAACGATCGCGGCGAGCGATCCCGGAGCGTCCGTGACGCAGCTCGCAGTCGGGGCCGTCATCCTTGCAACCTCCGGCGCAACGCTGGACATTTCTATTGACGCGTGGCGGATCGAGGCCGCGCCCACGGATGAGCAAACCAATATGGCAGCGACCTATATTTTAGGTTACCGCCTTGCGATAATTGGCGCGGGCTTGTCATATATTGTTGCGGGCTGGTTCAATTGGAATATTGCCTATGCCTTCATGGCCGCAATTATGGCATTGAATGGATGCGTCGTCTTTTTCATCAAAGAGCCGACGCGGATTGCGCGTGAAACCGCGATGACAATTCGCGATGCTGTCGTCGACAATGTTGTCCGCCCCTTTTTCGGTTTTGTTGAAAAGCTTGGTATTTGGACGCCTATCGTCTTTATATTCGTCGCAACCTACCTGATTTCAGACAAGACGATGGGCCCGATGGCCAAACCGATGTACCAAGCCGTGGGCTATACAGAGTTTCAAATTGGCCTTGTTTCATCTTTTTTTGGGCCATGGCCGGTCATCCTTGGTGGGTTCGTAGCGGGCATTATCTCAATTCGCTTTGGCTTAATGCGCTCCTTATTAATTGGCTCCGCTTTGATGGTTGTGACGAATGCCGCATTTGCTTGGTTGTCAACCGTCACGGACCCGAAGACCGCTTATCTTTTTGTCACCGTGGGGGCCGATAATTTGGCGGCAGGTTTCGCGGCAACGGTCTTTATCGCTTACCTCTCCTCGCTCTGCGATCTGAAATTTGCCGCCACCCAATATGCGTTTCTATCCGCGATGTTTAATCTCGTAGGCAAGACGTTGTCGGGATTTACGGGAAAAATGGCGGAAGTTATGGGGTTTGAGTTATTCTTTCTGTTCTCCGCAGCTTTGGGACTGCCGGCGATTGTCCTGGCGGTGGTGCTCTACTTTTTTGGTCCCGAGGCGGCAAAGGGCATTAGAACGGATGAGGCCTCGGAATGAACGCTCCCTCCGACAAACCCGAAAAAGCCCATAAGCTAACGCCCATGATGGCGCAGTTTTTGGCGATTAAGGAGGGTGTCGGGCCTGAGGCCGTTCTTTTCTACCGCATGGGTGATTTTTACGAGCTGTTTTTTGATGATGCCGTTCGGGCCGCTGCCGCTTTAGACATTGCGCTAACCAAACGCGGCAAACATCTTGGCGAGCCGATACCCATGTGCGGCGTGCCTGTCCATTCTTCCGAAGTCTATTTGCAGCGCCTAATCAAAAAAGGATTTCGCGTTGCGGTTTGCGAGCAAACGGAAGACCCGGCCGAGGCGAAAAAACGCGGCTCGAAATCCGTTGTTCGCCGCGAAGTCGTTCGCCTCGTCACGCCCGGAACGCTGACGGAGGACTCCTTACTGGATGCGCGCGGCTCTAACCTCATTCTCGCCATTGCACGCACCCCCGCAGGCGACCACGGTTTGGCTTGGGCGGACGTCTCGGACGGTACATTTAAAACCTCGGCCTCCAGCGCCAAGGACCTTCCCGCTCAGCTTGCCGCCCTCAGCCCGAGAGAACTGGTGTTGCCCGAAGGATTTTACCGTGATGCGGAGGTGATGGCGACTCTTTCGCTGGACGGGATTGCGCTTACGCCGCAGCCGGATACAAAATTCGATATTCGCGCAGGAGAGCGCCGATTAGCCGAACGATTTAAGGTAAGCGATTTGGAAGGCCTCGGTGATTTTTCCAAGGCCGAAATCGCCGCCGCCGGAGCGTTGCTTGATTACCTGACACTCACCCAAGCGGGCGCGCCCGTTCAACTCTCCGCGCCCAAAGCGTCCAAAACCAGCGGGTTTCTCGCTATTGATCCGGCAACGCGGGCCAGCCTTGAGATTGACCGCACACAAAAAGGCGCGCGGGCCGGATCTCTTTTGGCTGTGATTGACCGCACCGTCACAGGCCCGGGCGCGCGCGAGCTGTCCGCTCGTCTGAACCGTCCGTTATTAGATGTTGCGGACATCAATGCGCGGCTCGACGGCGTCGCCTTTTTTATGTCCGAAGAAAATTTGCGCCAAGCCTTGCGAGGGCATTTGCGCGGCGCAGGCGATATGGCGCGCGCAGCCTCACGCCTCGCTTTGGGCCGGGGCGGCCCGCGCGATTTGCAAGCCTTAGCCAACACACTCAAACTTTGCGAAACGATTGTCGCGGGTTTTGCAGCCAAACCGGATATCAAACCACCCCTGGCGACGGAGACGGCGCTGAGCGGGATCAGCTTGTCAAACAAACCCGAGGTCGCCGTCTTGGTTCGCGATCTGAGCAAGGCGCTGCAATCCGATGTCCCGATGCTCGCCCGTGACGGCGGATTTGTTGCCATGGGATGGTCGCCGGAAATTGATACGCTGAAGACTCTGCGGGATGACTCGCGCCGCCTGATTGCTGGGTTGCAAGCGGATTATGCGAAGCTGTCCGGCGTCCCCACGCTCAAAATCAAACATAATAATGTCCTCGGCTATTTCGTTGAAGTCACGCCCAAACATGCTGACACTATGTTGAATAAGGGCCCCGAGAGTCCCTTTATTCATAAACAAACTCTAGTCTCCGGCGTGCGGTTTACGACGGTGGAGCTTGCCGAACTCGACAGTAAAATCGCAAGTGCTGCGGAACGGGTGACGGCGCTCGAGATTGACGTCTTTAACAGTTTTGTTGAGCGGGTTATTTCGCACGTCGACGCGATGCGGGATATGGCGGCCTGCCTCGCACGGCTCGATGTTCAGGCCGCATGGGCCGTCTGGGCAGTAGAGAGTAAGGCCGTGCGTCCCGTCGTTTCAGACGGCTCTGAATTTAATATCAAAGGCGGGCGACATCCCGTCGTCGAAGACGCCTTGAGAAAATCGGGCGCGCCTGCGTTCACGTCAAATGATTGCGCCCTGTCATCTATGGCTAAGGCAGCGCCTCGCCTGACCCTCATTACGGGTCCGAATATGGCAGGTAAGTCGACCTATCTGCGCCAAAATGCCTTGATATTTATATTGGCACAATCGGGAGGATATGTGCCCGCAGACAGCGCCGAAATTGGCGTGGCCGATCAACTTTTCTCGCGGGTCGGGGCGTCGGATGATCTCTCCAAAGGCCGCTCGACCTTTATGACGGAAATGATCGAGACCGCTGCTATTCTTAATCAAGCGACGGAACGCAGCTTTGTCATCTTGGACGAGATTGGACGCGGAACATCGACTTTTGACGGGCTCTCAATTGCTTGGGCCAGTGTCGAGCATTTATTGACCGTGAATAAATCCCGTGCGCTCTTTGCCACCCATTACCACGAGCTGACGGAGCTTATCGACGGATTGGACGGCGCAGCGAATGCTTCGCTTCGCGCCAAGGAGTGGGACGGGGATTTGGTGTTTTTACATGACGTTAAACCCGGCGCGGCGGATCGGTCTTACGGTGTGCAAGTCGCTAAACTGGCGGGCTTGCCTATCGCCGCCGTTGAGCGCGCCCGCGCAGTGCTGGAGCGACTTGAGTCAGATTCAGTAAACTCGACTTCTGCGCCTGTTGGCTTGCCGCTGTTTACGGCTGCCGTCGCCGCGCCGGTTGAACCCAGTGCCTTAGATTTAGCATTAGCCCGCCTTGACGTTGACAGTCTTTCGCCTCGCCAGGCCCTTGATTTGCTCTATGAGTTCCACGGCAAAGCCCAAGACAAGACGAGAGATAAAACAGGATAGACATGGCCCGCGCTCCACAAAAACCGAAAAAGACGATAATACCTGATAGACAAACTGCGCCGACAACCGGGTTCTCTTTGGATAAACTCTCGGCTGAATTGGACGCGCTTGGAAAAAAGGGTGGGTCAAAGCTACGCACGAAAATTCTTACCCATCTCAAATCTCACTTAGCCACGTCAAAAAATTTCGCGAGAGAGAGATTTGAGCGAGGACGTTTGGATGGTCTGGAAACAGCCCGAGTCATTGCGGCGCTGCATGATGATATAGTAAGGGCACTTTGGACTTTCACGACCCATCATATTGTAGCACCTGAAAACCCGGAGGATGCTGAGCGGATCGCGCTCTGTGCGGTTGGGGGTTATGGGCGCGGGGAAATGGCGCCGGAATCCGATCTCGACCTCTTATTTTTAACGACGGAAAAGACCGTCTCGGAGTATACGAAAGCGCTAACTGAATATGTTCTCTACATGTTGTGGGACCTCGGCCTAAAAGTCGGACATGCCTCGCGGACCGTCGACCAGTGTTTGAAACTCGCCAAAGAAGATCAGACGATTTTGACAAGTCTTTTGGATGTGCGGCATTTATCAGGTGACGAGGATTTGTCTGAAACGCTCTACAGGCAATTCCGGAAAACTATCACACGCGGAAAGGGCCGCGCATATATTTCGGAAAAACTGGCAGAGCGCGACAATCGTCATGAACAGGAAGGCAATTCCCGCTACGTGATTGAACCCAATATCAAAGAGGGAAAAGGCGGTCTGCGCGACCTTCATGTTCTTTATTGGATTACCCGATTTGTTGATCGTGACGGAAAAATATCCGATCCCCAACGCGCTATGGATTACACAAGAATGGGTCTGTTTGATGCACGCGCAGCGGTGCGCTTTCGCCGCGCGGCAGATTTTCTGTGGCGGACACGCCATCATTTGCATTGGGCAGCGGGGCGGCCGACCGAACAGCTTAGCTTTGATATGCAGGTTCGTCTTGCGCCAAAAATGGGCCATGCCGTGAAAGAAGTGGAAGTCGCGGTTGAACGCTTCATGCGGGAATATTTCACCAATGCGCGCGAAGTGGGCGCACTAACGCGGATTGCATGCGCTAAGCTGGAAGCAGAAAAATCCATTCGTCTCCCCAAAAGCCTCGATGCTTTGCTGCCGGGGTCGCGCCGTAATTTGAAAAACACGGATTTTATTATTGATCACGGGCGATTGAATTTTTCTGACCCTATGACTATCCGGGAAAAGCCCTCTCAAATTTTGCAGCTCTTTGAGACAGCCGGCCGTCGGAATATTGACATTCATCCCGATGCATTTTCCGCGATAGATTTTCGGCGTAATTTGATTGACCGAGACTTCCGCCGAAACGCGGAACATTCCGAAATTTTCCAGAAAACACTTCTGAATGCCAAGGCCCCTTACGCCACACTAAAGACAATGAATGAGGCTGGAGTTCTGGGACGTTACCTGTCGGAATTTGGCGGGATTGTCGCGCGCACGCAATTCAATATGCATCATGCCTATACGGTCGATGAACATACGCTGCGCTTGATTGATAATTATGACAATTTGGCGAAGGGCCGATTGGAGGAAGACGTTCCGATGGCGACAAAAATCGCTGCCGAATTCAACAAGACCCAACGTTTGACAATGATGTTGGCTTGCTTGCTTCACGACACGGGGAAGGGGAAGGGCGACCAATGTATTGAGGGCGCGCAATTAGCCCATAGGGCCTGCCGCCGCTTGGGCATCCCGCAAGATATTACAGATGATGTGGCGTGGCTTGTCCGGCGTCATTTGGATATGAGCGAGACTGCCCAGCGCCGCGATATTTCCGACCCGGAAACAATTGAAAACTTCGCAAAACTCATGGGATCAAAACGAAGGCTCGATTTGCTTCTCGTGCTCACTGTGTCTGATATTCGCGCCGTTGGTCCCGGTATCTGGAACGATTGGAAGGCGTCGCTCTTGCGCAGTCTTTACATAGCGACTGAACAATATTTGGAGGGCCATACAGATCTCGCGCCGTCCTCGAAGATTGCTTCACGAAAAGAGCAGCTATTGGAGCGTCTGTCCCAAGATAAAATCGAAATAATAGCGCCGATAACCAGGTCGCTTCCGGATGGATATCTACTTGGGTTTTCGATGGCGAAAATGGCCATGCACGCGCAGTTTTTTGAAACGCTGCTTAAATCCGGCCATGATCCGAAGATGGATACGGCCACGAAAACATACGTCAACCCACGTAGAAATGTCACGGAGCTCTGGGTAGTTACACGCAATCGCACGGGCTTGTTCCGGGACTTATCACTCGCAATTACGGCCAGCGGCGCTTCCATCACGGGCGCGCGGCTGAATACAGGCGAAGATGGATTAGTCATGGATGTATTTTATTTGTTAGGTCCTGATGGGGAAGCTTTTGGCGCCAAGTCTCCGCATTTACTAGAAGCCTTGCGCGCAACGGCGCGTCATGCAGCGCGGGGACAAACATCCAAACTTGTTGTGCCGAAAGCACGAAAATCACGGCGCGCAGGCGCAATCCCGGTCCGCCCGCGCGTTCGATTTCCCAAAACAGAACGAGCTGACACTTGTATTATCGAAGTGCAAGGCCGTGACCGCGCCGGGTTGCTATATGAACTTTCTGCTTTTTTAACCGCCGCCGGATTTGATATTTCGACTGCGCATATTGAGGTTGTTGGCGCAATGGCCGTTGACGTCTTTTATGTCCATTGCGCAGATTTGGATGATAAAACGAAGAAACATTTACGGGCTGGCCTGTTGGATATTCTGCGGGACCCCGATGTAAAGTCCAAGGCGGCCTAATGCGTCTCTTGCGCTCCACGGCGATTATCGGGTCTTTGACTTTGGTCTCGCGTTTGCTGGGACTTGTGCGGGATATTTTGATTGCGCGCTTCTTGGGCGCGGGCATTGTATCGGACGCATTTTTTACAGCGTTCAAGCTCCCAAATGTGTTCCGCCGTATGTTTGCGGAAGGGGCCTTTAATGCAGCCTTCGTTCCGCTTTACGCCAAACGCATAGAACAAGACGGGGAGGCTGCCGCAGATGGCTTCGCCTCTGAATCGGCTGCATGGCTCTTCGCCGTTGTCGCAGTCTTGGTTATTATATTTGAGCTGACCATGCCGTGGTCACTGAATATTATCGGTTTTGGACTGGATAAAAACACGGGGGTTGACGGCATCACGCCGTATGACTTGGCGGTGCTCTACGCATGGCTGACGATGCCTTATTTGCTGTTTATGTCGATGACGGCTTTGTTTTCAGGCGTACTGAACACGCGAAACCATTTCGCCCTGGCGGCGGGTGTACCGATCGTTTTGAATATTTTCATGATCGGAACGTTGATCCTGTCAGGCGGCTTGGAATGGTCACAGCGTAATATTGGCTTAGCGTTATCAGGGGCGATTACCTTATCGGGTGCGGTGCAAATGGCGCTGGTCATTTGGGGGTGCCGCAAAGCGGGCGTGAAATTCGGATTTCGCCGCCCGCGCTTTACGCCCGGTGTGCGCCGTCTCGTCACGCTCGGTATTCCGGGCATTATTAGCGCGGGCATTTTGCAGATAAATTTGCTCGTCAGTCACGCGATTGCGACAACCCAAGCCAGTGCGGCGAGTTGGCTCACCTATGCGGATCGCCTCTATCAATTACCGCTGGGCATGATCGGGATCGCCATGGGCGTGGCTTTGCTGCCAACTTTGTCTCGGTCCATTCGGGCGGGACGCGAGGCGGATGCCAAGACAACGCTGAACCGCGGAATCGAAATTTCGATGTTCCTAACTTTACCCGCTGCAGTCGCGCTATACGTTATTCCGGATTTTTTGATTTCCGGTCTATATGAGCGCGGAGCCTTCACCGGAGAGACCACCCTACAAGTTGCCAAAGCGCTGAAATGGTTCGCATTGGGCCTTCCGGGGTTTGTTCTGCTTAAGGTTTTGACGCCTGCCTTTTTCGCGCGGGAGAATACCCGAACACCCATGATCTGGGCGGGTATCTCAGCGGCCATCAACCTGTCGCTTGGATATAGCTTGTTCAATGCAATTGGATTTCATGGCCTCGCTCTCGCAACATCCGTTGCAGCCTGGGTGAATGTTATCGGCTTAGCCTTTCTCCTGTTAAAGTCGGGTGACCTCGCGCCCGATACGCCGTTAAAAAAACATCTGCCGCGCGTGGCTTTGGCCTGCGCAGTGATGGGCGCCGGTCTATGGTGGGGGCGCGCATTCATTCCCGATCTAAGCGCTTCCAATATTCTGATAGACTTTATCTGGCTCATACTCGTCTCCGGCGCGGGCGCAATTCTGTATGGAGCCGCCGCTACCCTCTTGCGGGCCTACGACCTCGCCGATATAGGCAGGGCGTTTTCTAAGTCTGCCCCAAAGGCGTAAGTCATGTCTGATAATTATTCTGGTCCCGACCGTGTCTTTTCGGGTGTGCAGCCGTCCGGCTCGCTTCACCTCGGAAACTATCTTGGGGCCTTAAAGAAATTCGCGAAATTGCAGCATGAAAAAGACTGCGTGTTTTGTATCGTTGATTTGCATGCGATTACCGTGCCGCAAGACCCGGCCAAGCTCGCCGATCAAACACGAGAGATCGCGGCGGCCTATTTTGCGGCGGGCGTCGATCCGGGCAAAGCAATTGTCTATGCGCAATCCTCTGTCCGCGCACACACGGAGCTCGCTTGGTATTTTAACTGCGTGGCGCGCACGGGATGGCTCAACCGCATGACGCAGTTCAAGGATAAGGCCGGGAAGAATGCGGAACGCGCCAGTGTCGGGCTCTACACCTATCCCGTTTTGCAGGCCGCAGATATTCTCGCCTTTAAAGGCACGCATGTCCCTGTCGGTGAAGATCAGAAACAGCATTTGGAACTCTCGCGCGATATTGCGGCGAAGTTTAATCATGATTTTAATGCGCCGAATTTCTTCCCGATTCCTGAGCCGCTCATTGATGGCCCCGGAGCAAAGGTTATGTCCTTACGTGACGGAAGCAAAAAAATGTCAAAGTCTGACCCATCGGATGCGTCGCGGATTAACCTGACCGACACGCCGGATCAAATTTCTAAAAAAATTCGCAAAGCCAAGACAGATGGGGGCGCTGTTCCGGCTAATGCGGAAGAGTTGGAAGATCGTCCTGATATAGCGAACCTTATTGGAATTTATGCGGCCCTTTCTGAGCGCGCGGAAGCGGACATTATGAATGAACATGGCGGCGGTCAGTTTGGGCCTTTCAAAAACGCTTTGGCCGACGTTGCGGTTGAAACATTGCGCCCTGTCACAGAATTGATGAACCGCTATCTCGCCGCGCCGGATGAAATTGACGCGATATTGTCAAAGGCGGGTGACGATGCTGCGGCGATTGCTGATCCGATTGTCGGAGATGTGCGAAAAATTATTGGATTTAGAGGAGCGTAAGATGCGCCTTATTTTTGTAGCCCTCGCGGCGCTCACACTGGCCGGCTGCGAAGCTGGACATACCCACCCAAGCGACGGTATTGAAATATCCAATGCCCGCATCAATCCGCCGCTCCCCGGTCAAACCACAGGCGTCGCCTTTATGGAGCTTATGAATTACGGGGATGAAGACCGTTTACTCGCAATTACTTCCTCCGTTAGCGGCCGTATCGAATTGCACACTCATTTAAATGATGAGGGCGTGATGAAGATGCGCCGCGTTGACGGGATTGAATTGCCACATCACGAACCAGTCGCTTTAGAGCCCGGCGGGTTTCACGTGATGTTGTTCGAGACCACAGTGACGCTCGGCGATGAAGCTGTCCTCACGTTGGATTTCGAAACAGCAAATGATCTCACCGTCGTTGCACCCGTTGTAATGCGCGGCGAGATGCCCAGCGGTGACAACGAACACGGCAGTCATTCCGGGCATTAGCCTCCTATCCGACACCCTTTAGGAACAATTTCTCTGCTTTTCTGCTTAGTTCAAAAGGAGACATTTATGTCTAATTCTGCTACAACTGAATATGCTGGTTATAAGAGCCCGTCTGCATTAGCTCAGGATGCGAGCCTGTCCAAGGCTGAGAGACTTCGCATTCTTAAAATCTGGTGTGAGGATGAAGAGCAGCTCTGCATCGCGGCGGCTGAAGGCATGACCGGCGGAACGGACAGCAATTTAAAAGCCGTTCAAAAAGCGCTGGATAGCCTCGCGCAAGATATTGCGGAGCGCTGATTTAATCAAAACCCAGAGTTACAAAAGAAGCAAACTTTCTAATCCGCTCTAACTCGCTCTGAAAATTCTCATATCTTGCCCGCGTTGACGGATGCGAGCTTTTGGCTGCGCTGCCACCTTCATGCGGATGATCTGCGGTTTCCCAATAGTGAACCGCGGCGTCAATATCATATCCGGCGCGCGCCATCAGGACGAGCGCCATGCGATCGGCTTCGAGCTCCATGTCTTGTGTCGGCAGCTTTCCGACATGTCCGGCAATAACATGTGCCATTTCGTGCGCAATCACGAGAGCGAGATTTGTATCATCAGGGACAGAGCGCATAAGGGCCGAGGTAATGAGAACCTCTTGCCCATCCGTATGGCCATTTATGTCTTCTGAAAATACGACT